>Ga0315284_10000418_pt1 | contig 58340 bp, 52 predicted proteins | sample YL17G09_16_MG_FD_203696 | JGI IMG/M metagenome (GOLD analysis project Ga0315284, IMG submission 203696) | Sediment microbial communities from Yellowstone Lake, YNP, Wyoming, USA - YL17G09_16 | ecosystem: Environmental > Aquatic > Freshwater > Lake > Sediment | place: USA: Wyoming | collected...
CAGCTCCTGCGGGTCCTGTGGCTCCTGTGAGTCCTACAGCTCCATCAGCTCCTGCGGGTCCTGTGAGTCCTACAGCTCCATCAGCTCCTGCGGGTCCTGTGAGTCCTACAGCTCCATCAACTCCATTAAGTCCATTTATTCCTGGAGCACCATCAGCTCCTGCGGGTCCTGTGTCTCCTGTGGCTCCATCAACTCCATCAACTCCATCAACTCCTGCGGCTCCATCAGCTCCTGTGGCTCCTGTGGCTCCTGTAGCACCAGCAGGCACATTTGCAATCACAGTATCGACATATGCTTTATGTGCAAGTGAATGGTTAAGATTTGGACTATAATCAGGGTTCATGGTAATTTGCGTATATGTTGCAAAATCAGCAACTGTTCCATTGAAAATTGCACCATTCAAGTAAAGATTTTGAATTGGAGTCGTCATAATTATATATTATAATATTATTAATTTTTTTACAAAAAAAATAATTCATATTATAAAGTCAAAAATAAAACGCATTAATTTATTTATAAATAAATATACAACTTATAATTCCGAAGACGCAACTTTTACCATTTTGGTATATAAAATTGTAAATGCAAATGCAAATGCAAAGTCAACATAAATGGATTGAACACAAATTTGAAACATTTTGTAAATCATCATCAAAATAAAGAATCTGATAAATACATTGTTTGACCACAAGTTTTCTGTTATTTTTGTTTCACCGTCTTCAACTGAGTCGTCGTCTTCGACTGAGTCGTCGTCTTCGACTGAATCGTCGTCTTCTGTTTCTTTTTCCTTTACATTATTTCTGTCATTTCTCAAATCTTCCTCATTCAAACGCTTCAACCTATTCATAATTTGTTCATAAGGTGAAAACATAACATATGTTCCACTTTTTTGACACCAGTATCCTACATCCTCATTTGTGTCAATGTCATACAAATGAGGAATACCTTTTTCGTCAGATTTCACGTAAAACGGTCTTCCGTTAATTTCCATTATGGTGGTTTGTTCAGCAGTCGTCATTTTATTCAGGTGAAGCTTTTATAGACCGTTGGTTTTTTACTACATGTATGAGGCAACTGTTACATTTTCAATTTTTTAAATAATACAGTTAATTGAAAAATTAAATATGAATTTCTTAAAAAATTACAAATAGTATGAAATTTTAGATTTCTTTTTAAATAAAAAATTGATAATATTGATAATAAATATGGATTTACAACATTATAAAATCAGAACAAAAATGCAACAGTATCCCACAATATACGCTCCGACTGAAAGAGCATTACGCCGGTGTAAAAGACAAATCATGTCGGGTGGATTGGTCGCATTTCCAACAGAAACGGTTTATGGATTGGGCGCCGACGGATTAAATCCAGATGCTGTTAATAAAATATTTGAATGGAAAGGACGACCCAATAATAATCCAATAATTTTACACTTTTCTCAAATGTCTCAACTTTCAAAAATAACAAATTTGACACAATTGGAATTACGTGCCATGCTTCTTATTGCAAAAGAGTGCTGGCCTGGACCATTAACCTTGGTATTACGAGCATCGGATATAGTGCCTAAGGAAGTAACCGCCGGTAAAAGTTTTGTAGGTGTTAGAATGCCGAATGATAGTGTAGCTCTTGCACTAATAAATGAGTGCTCGTGCCTAATCGCTGCACCAAGTGCCAATCTATCTGGACATTGCTCACCCTATACGGCTCAGCATGTCGCGAATGATTTTCATAATCGTAATTTAGTAATTTTAGATGATTCGGAAAATAGATTTTCACGATGCGGCATTGAATCATCTGTAATAAAATTACACGAAAATGTTTCTGGCTCGTTAAAAGTAACAGTTCTCCGCACCGGTTTAATTGGTGGAAATAGAATAAAACGAATTTTAGACGCACATAATGTTCCATTTCATTTAGAATATTATGTTCGTTTGGGTAATGACGATGAAAAAACAGGGATGGATTGTCCAGGACAGTTATTCAGGCATTATGCTCCCATGATACCTGCACATGTTGAGAATTCTGATGCACGCCATACAATTGATGCAATGCAATTACATGATTATGTTATCATTGGTGCAAATGGCTCTCTAAATGAATTCAATGATAAGTGCCTTATTTATTATGATTTAGGAGCATCTATTGTTGATGTTGCCAAAAATATATACAGTATTTTACGACTTGCAGAAAAAGTTCCTGGCGCAAAGGGTATTATAATATCAGTCAAAAATTTAGAAGAATTTGCAGATAAGGATAGCGACTTGGATAAGGCAATTACCGATAAGCTGTTAAGGTGTTCTGAAGGTAACATCACACGCATTGGGTAATGCATTTTTTAATAGTTATTAATAATAATATATAAATATATAAATAGTTGTAGATAACAAACAATATCAACATTAATCATTGTAATCATTCCATAAATGGTATTATTTTTTTTAATGGATTTAACATGTAGTTTAATTTTAACTGGTGTATTTAAAGTTGGAAGTTGGGTTGTGTACAAGTCATTCAATGGATTACAATACGTGTATAAACGAGTGCGTCCAGACCAGTCGCATAATGAATATACTCTAGATGAATTAAATTCATCCCCTTATGTTATAATTACTGAAGAAGAGTATGATGCGCTAAAAAATAATTGTAATACATAAATGTAAGACATAAATGTAAGACATAATATATGTATATTATATATAGTAAATATTGTAATATAAATAATAATATAAATAATAATACATATATAATATACAACATAATATGCCTAGTATTTGTGTAGTAAGTATTTTCAAAAATGAAAAACATGCTTTAGAAGAATGGATAACCCATTATATAAAAGAAGGCGTAGACCATTTTTTTTTGACTGATAATGGAAGTGACGATGGGTATATTGACATACTAGATAAATATATTAAAAATGGCACTGTTTCATTAAACATTAATCCTGAACGACATCAACAAGTTAAACATTTGAATTTTTATATAAATGATGTAAAAAAATATGATTGGGCTATTGTTGTCGATTTAGACGAATTTCTTTACGCAAGAAAAAATTATAATACTATAAAACAATATTTATCAAGTTTGAATAAAGATATTATACAAATTTATATACCATGGAAAATGTTTGGTTCCAATGGTCATGTTAATCAAACTGAAAATATAATACATTCTTTTTTAAAAAGAGAAATTTATAATAATTATAAATTAATTAATGGAAAATGTATCACACTAACAAAAAATTTAATCAAAATTGATTTACATCAATCTTTTACAAATAATAACGGATTAATTATTACAAGTGATGGAAATGTTAAAGAATATCATGATAATAACTTTATATTCACATGTGAAGATATTTTAAATCAAAGTTGTTTGCATTTAAATCATTATGCAATTCAGTCGTGGGAATTTTTTAGTAAAATAAAAATGACTAGAGGCGATGCATCATCGTCAGCTGTAGACTATATTAGAAATAGAAATTATTTTGAAAATTATGATGTTAATCATTTATTAGATGATGAATTGCATAATAAAAATACTCATAATTATTAATTATTCGTAAAAAAATAAAAAATATAACATTTATATATTTTATATTTTTTATTTCTTGTTGTTTCCAATAATTATCTATTATTCAAACACGACAAATTCATGAAAAAATATGCTGTGTGCATGTGGGGACAGCTACGTTCTGTAAAAGAAATAATAGGAAACTTATATAAAAATTTATTAGAACCTTTAGAAGCGGATTTATTTATAATGGCTCAAAAAACAGGAACAGACATTGATAAAAATATAGATTTATTCAAAACTGAAAATAAGATAATATATGAGTCGCCCAATGTTACTGAAATATTTATCAATTACAATAAGTTATTTAATTGTAATAATTACTTGAATATTTCACATTTGAATATATATTATAACTTTTATGAAATTGGTAAAACATTTGGCGACATATTTGAACAAAATTATGAGTACATAATTTTAACTCGATCTGATTTTTTACACTTGTTTCCTTTTCCCGATGTTTCAAGTTTATATGAAAACAAAGAAGACTTACATTATTGGTGCTATAACGGTCATGAATATGGTGGTATAAATTTGACATTAATTTGTGTTCCTTCAATCTATATAAAAAGTTATTTATTTTCTTATTGGACTTATTTACAGGATTCAAGTAATATAGAAAGATTTAATAGAATGTCAGGGGAATTGAATGTGGAAGTTTTTGCTAAAGTAATTTTCAATGATAATAATTGGAAAATTGGAAAAATAGAACCCAACTCATTTATAACCGCTTCTAGTTTGAATGAAATTACAACTTGGGGGTTAGTATACTATTCTAACACATACAAACTATTTTATAAATATGAAGAACAAATGATAAGGGCATTTGATTGTTTAAAGCAATATAAAAACAATGAAAAATGGCATTTATGTTATTTTAATGGAATATATAATATTATTTTGACACCTTGATTTTTACATTCAAAGGTGCACCTGCAGCGCGGCATAATTTCATACGTAGAAATAGTAAATTATTTAGAATAAATATACGTTAACCACAGCTCCATTTTTAATTACTATTATTCAAAATAAAGTCATTGAAATTATAAAATACAAAACAAATAAAAAATAGTTGATATGTATGTCTATGTAAAAAAATTATTTTTCCAAACTTCAAATTCCTCTTTTTGTACACCATGTTTATTTAGTTCATTTAAAATCAATGCGTCATAATGTTCACTACCATTTTTAATTTCAAGTTTTGGAAATTTTAATTCTATTTGTTTTTCTAATAATACATTTCTGGTCTCATTTGCTCCCCTATAGTGTGTTTCTATATTTGAATTGTTTTTTATACTGAGTGATAAATTAAAAAAATAGTTATTAATATTATCATGATTATGTTGTTTTGTACGATTCCAAAAAAACTTAAGTTTTATGAAATCTTCATTTACATTTCTTAACAATATGTGAAAACTACTTATCTTTATTTGATCAAATGGCAAAGTATTCAACTTTTGTTCAACAATGCCAAAATGTATGCAGTGTAATAAACTAGGCGGCATAACATAATATTCATCAATTATAAATACTTTTTGTTGTGGTGTTTTTGATTCAAAACTGTGTGAATTTCCACTTATTCGTAATAAATTACTTTTTCTAATAAGTCCGTTTGAATGCCCTCCCCATCCATACACATTTTTATATGATTTAAAATTTTCTAAAAAATTATCAAAATTTGAATTGTTATTATTAAAAAAACAAAAAGACCATGGAATTATGACTTGTGTACAATCTTCTTCTATGTGATTCAAATATTCTTGAATAGTATTACCATTCAAGTAAATATATTGGTCGACTCCAACTGCAATTACCCATTCTTCTTTTATAATATTCGTTTGGATTATTTTATTGTTTAATAAGTCATGAAGTACTGCTGATAAATGTACCCCTTCATTTTGAATATATTCGTTATAAAAGTTAATATCAGCATCATTCGTATGTATAAGTGAAACACATTGTCTGTATTGTTCTTTAATAACGTAATCTTTTTGTTTTTCTGTAATATTATCAACCAGTATATAAAAATGACTAAATCCTAATTTATAATGATATTCAATCCATGCATTGATAAAATCATGTTCATGTTTTACCATTGTTACAATGCTTACACTCATTTTATGTTATATATATATATATATATATATATATACATATATATATACATATATATTATTTTTATTTTATACTTTTTTATCTATTTTTTATATTACTTGTTATTGTTTGAAATAAAGTCATTGAAATTATAACAACTTGTTTTATCATCAACAATAATATTTACAAATGCCATGACTAAACAATCATTAAAATTATAGTAACTAATCCAAATATTTTTGTTTATATATATTGCGTCGTTTTTATTTAATTTGAATAGTTTTTCTTCTACTCCATCATGAAGTTTTATTTCAAATGTGCCCTTCAAGCAAATTAATATTTCAGAAGCATTATTATTTGAATGATTCCCTCTTGACAACTCTGAGTTCAATTCGTTTATGTAAAAGCATTTACTAATGGTAAATGGTATGTCATGTTTTAAACATATCTTTTTTAAATCTAAATCAATTAACTCACCTGGTTTTCCATCTGTTACTATAGGAGTTAAGCTAAATATTTTATATTTTGTAATACGATTTTCCATATTTTTCTATTATAGTTATGTATAATATAATAATATATTATAATATACATAATTATTATGTATAATTATTGAAGAATTGTTTTATTGCACTGCAGACAGTGTTAATTTCTTCCACTGTTAAATCGGGATACATTGGTAAAGACAGTATATTTTTACTATTTTTCTCTGCATTGATGCAGTTACCTTCAAAATAATTTTCATAACATTTTAAATTTGATATACTTATAGGGTAATGGATTCCAACTCCAATATTATTATTTTCCATATATGTTTTTAACTTGTCTCTCTTTTCATTCTTTACAATAATAATAAATAAATGATAAACTGGGAGGCAACCATTTTCTATTTTTGGTAATTTTATTTCACATACATTTTTAAGTAATTCGAAATATAAATTTGCATTCATTCTTCTTTTTTCATTATTATTTTCTAAATTGCAAAGTTTTATATCCAATATTGCTGCTTGTATTGTATCTAGTCTTGAATTTCTTCCAAAGATTTCATGTTTATACTTTTCAATTGACCCGTTGTTTCTAATTTGTTGTACTTTATAACAAATATCTTTATTATTAGTACATACAGCGCCTCCATCACCAAATGCACCCAAGTTTTTTCCAGGATAAAAACTATGTGTTGCTATCAAACCATATGACCCGAGTTTTTTACCATTAAAACAAGCACCGTGACTTTGTGCACAATCTTCTATCAATATTAAATCATATTTGTTAACAATTTCCATAAGTTTATCCATGTTACAACAACTTCCCGTCAAATGAACGACAATAATAACTTTTGTTTTACTGGTTATTTTTTTTTCAAGTTCGTCCAAGTTCATTTGGTACGTTTCTTCATCTATGTCAACTAACTTGAGTTTTATTTTATTATTTGTAACACCAAAGCAAGTTGCTACATAAGTATTTGCTTGAGTTATAATCTCATCATCACTATTTAAATTTAAACAATTTACAGCAATTTCAACAGCGTCTGTACCATTTGCTACACCTACACAATGTTTAACATCCATATATTTTGAAAAGTTATTTTCAAATACTTCTAATTCATTCCCTAAAATAAAATTTGTTTTTTCAAAAAATATTTCATTCATTTTTTTTTCAATGTCTTTTCTTATGGGAATTAATTCTCTTTTCAAATCTAAGAGAGGTATCGGAATTGATGTTGAGTTCATTTTAATTTAATAAATTATGAATAGTATATGTATATTTATGATATATTTATTATATATTTTGTTTATTTATTTAATAAATATATAATAAAATAATAAAGACAATTATATCACTATTAATAATTGCATGTATGTCAACTATTAATTATAAAGAAGAGTTTAATAAATTTATTCCTGGATTTTCAATGGGAGTTACAAGAGCTATTATTTCTCATCCATTTGAAATGTTGAAACTAAAATCACAAATGAATATTAAAGATAATTTTTATAAAGGATTATTCAAAGGTCTTCACTTGTCAATTTTATCTAATTCGATTGAACGAGGTATACAATTTTATTGGTTTGATAAATTTAAAAAAAAATATAATAATAATTTAATTTCTTCATTTTGCGCAAGTTTAATATCTACGGGAATTACATTACCATATAATGTGTTGCTTTTGAAAAACACCTTATTAAAAAATACAGATGGTATAACAAAAAAAATATTATTGAAAAGTGGAGGTTTGGAATATGTTAGAAACATGTCGGGTTCAACGGTTTTTTTATATTCTTATAATTATTTTAGAACTGATAATTATCCTATATATTTATCAGGAATTGCATCTTCATTTATTGTTTGGGGTTTCACGTACCCAATTGATAATATAAAAAATCAAATTATTGCAAAAAGAGATATAAATTATAATTTGATTAACTTGTACAAAGGTGTCCAATATCCATTAATGCGAAGCATACCGTCTTCAATTGTCGGATTTTATGTATTTGAATATGTAAATAATTATTTTAATAATAACAAATAGTAAATAAATAGTTTAGTATAAAAAAATAATATAATATAGTTATAAATATTATAAACTTTTAATATGTTAAAAACAACTATTATAACAGGTGCAACAAATGGAATTGGTAAAATAATTGCAAATAAATTATTAAATAAAAATCATAAAGTTATTAACTTATCTAAAAGTGGCATTATTCCTGATTTATTTAAAAATATGAATTTTGAAAGTCACAAGTGTGATATATCAGATATAAAAAATACATTTGAACTAGTTACTAATATTACTCAAAAAAATAAAATAGACAATGTTATATTAAATGCTGGAATAACCAATGATAATTTTTTTCATAAAATGAAATTAAATGAATGGAATAATGTAATTCATACAAACTTATCATCAATATATGGAATATTAAATCCAGTAATAAATCAAATGAGAAAAAATGAAAAAGGAAATATAATATTTATTTCTTCTGTTAATGCCAGTAGACCAGTTATAGGACAAACTAATTATTCAGCGAGCAAAAACGGAATAATTGCTTTTAATAGATGTTTAGCAATTGAAAATTCAAATAAGAATATCAAATGTAATGTAATATCTCCCGGATACATTGAAAGTGATATGACTGTTACTATAAAAGAAGATATTAAAGAACAAATATTAAATAGTATTCCTTTAAAACGATTTGGAAAACCAGAAGAAGTAGTAGAAATTGTTGAATTATTATTATCCGAAAATAATTATTTTCAGGGTGCAAATATAGATTTAAATGGTGGTCTTTTTATAAGATAAAAAATAAATAAATATATTAAATTATTTTTTAAATTTATTGCAGTTTTTTACAAATAATTCTATATCTTTTTTTAAATTTTCCGGAAGTTCATAGTTACTCAGGTCTAATTTGTTATCATAAAATTCTTCACTTATTTTTCTAAGATTATTTTCATTATCATTAACAATGTCAGGCGTTTTTAGTTTATTTAGTCTATGTATTTTACTCTGAATATTTACAAAATAAGGAAATACATTTTTTGTAATCATATTATTTCCACCAACCATACTATATTGTCCTATCACACATTTTTGTTGAATTGTGGCACCCATACCAACACTAGAATTATCCATAAAAATTGAATATCCTGCTTGAATAATTCGTGGAAATAATACAACATTATTACCAATACATACATCGTGACCTACATGAACTTCTGACAACAGTTTATTATTATTTTTAATAACTGTAGGACTATCAATTCCAGAAAAAATTAAATTTTTAATATGAAATAAATTATTATTACCTATTTCAACTCCTTTACAAATATTTAAATCATACTTCATATATTTATCATTCGTACTTATAGCTTGTTCTCCAATAATATTCCCATTAAAAATATTATTATAATTTCCTATTTTTGTATTAGGGTAAATAATAACGTTGTCTCCAATAAAATTATTATCTCCTATTGTAACATTATCATGAATTATAGCAAGTTTTGAAATAATATTATTTTTACCAATTTTTAAATTACGAAATGATTGTAACATTATATATAATAATAACAACTACTATTTTTATATACTAGTTATACTAGTTAATTTTATATTATATATATATATATATTCATTTATATATATATAGATGGTTTATATTAAAGGTAGAAGTTTGTGTAGAGGACCGTGTCCTCTTCCAGTATTTCAATATAACATTGACGATGCCAACACGAGTCTAGTGCCAAGATATGTAAGAAACACAATTAATATCAACACGTCCAGATTTCAAGGTGGCGGGCGTTTTCAGTTTGCAAATAAACCCTTGAATGCTTTCGGAAAGTGGGCAGGCTGTCCTGGTGGTTCAGGACCAGGTTACTCGTCAACCAATCGGTATGTTCCTTATCAAAATTGTAGCGTAGGTCCGGCAGTCGCAGGTCCACAAACACTTTGTTTTTCAAGATGTTGATAATGTCGTATAAATATTTTGTATTTAGGAAAATAAATAACGCTTGTTTAAAAAGAAAATATTGAATTATAATTTTTTCTTTTTATATTATATAACAAACAAATATAATATAATGGGTCATAAAAAAGGTGCCAATGGCGCGTATCATATTTCCGGACATTCTTATTCGGTCGTTAGGGGGTCAAGACCCCAAGTAATGCACGGAACTGCCTATAAAACTGTCGGCGGATTAACGAAAAGCAGTCTCATGTACAATAAATATGGCAGGATTGTTTCAAGGCGCAAACATGCCACTGCAAAGCGCGAAAATCGTCTCAAGAAAGCCGGTTGGGTTCCAATTGGAAAAGGAAAATTTGGGTCTGTTTTTATTGGAGATAAATCTAAATCTAGCAAGAAATCTAGCAAAGGGCGCACTCGTCGCAGTTCATCGCGTAAATCTCGCCGCTCTCATTGAATAAAAAAATATCTATATATAATATACAATAATACACATATATATAGATGTCAACTAGAAAAGGACCATCTAAAAGTGCGACATTATTTAAAGAGGGTGCTATAAAAAAAGGCAATGACGGGAACAAGTGGATAATTGTAACAAATAAACTAGGTGTTCGTCGATGGCAAAAGATGGGCTCTAAAACAACACTGAAAATTAAATCAAAGTCAAATTCAAAGTCGAAACGTGTATTAAAAATGGAGGCGGACCCTGACACTGTGTGGGGTAAAAATAAACCATTACAAGAATTGTGGCAAAGTTTAGCCTCTGGAGAAAAAGTGGTACTAATTGAAAAAGGTGGAAAGTATAATATATTCACAATGCCCACTGGAAAAGTGACAATACGTAAAATGTATAATTCATTTGACGATGATGAAAATATTATCGCTGTTCTCTCGTCAAGCATGTCACAAGATGCGTATGAAGTAGATTTATATCCAAAGGCGAAAGACAAGTCGGTGGAATATGTTATCAAAAATTATAAGAAATACTTTAAATCTTTTGATGAAAGTGAAAAAAAGGTATTATACCCGGCATAAAGAGAGAAATTAAAATGATAAAAATAAATAAATTATAAAAACATTATTTTTTTGTATAATTATATAGTATAAATAATTATACAAAAATACAAAATGGGATATACGAGAGATAAAAAAACGGGTCTTTATAACATTAAAGGAAACACGTATGAAAAAATACGCGGGTCAAGAACTCAAGTTTCAAACGGAACTGCGTATATGACAACCGGTGAGCTCACTAAAGATAAGTTATTGTATAGTAAAAATGGTTACATTGTAAGCAAAAAAAAACATTTTACGGCAAAGAAAGAAATGCGTCTTGAGAAATATGGCTATTTTACAAAAAAAGGTAAATTTGGCTCGGTAAAAAGGTCCAAAAGAAATAGAAAAACTAAAAAAGAAATGTTTTAATGAATTATTTTTAAGTATTTATCTTTTATTTTTATGATTTTTATGTCATATTATTTTGTTTTTTTATAATGAAATATTCCATGGTTTTTACATTGTAAAAAATATAAATTGAAAAATCAAAACATATTTAAATACTTATCAGCTTACAAGACAAGGAACACCAGAATACAATGGCAGCGGTGACAACTTATACTCGCATTACAACTTCAAGACAGGCTAACGAGTACATTGGAGCGATTTGTTCATTCATGAGCAAGGGCATGCGCGAGTATGGTCGCATCGTAAATGTGACGCCAACATCAATTCGCATTGAACGCATGACGCAAACCAGCAACGGCGATTTCATTCCCCACCCCAACCCGAATCATTTTACCACGAAGAATGTGATTACGTTTACGCGCAAAATAACAATCGCAATCACCGCCGCTGTTCCCGTGTTCCCTTCACCGCTGGTGCTTTTAGGCGGAATCAAAAGAAGGTATCAAAACGCCCAGTCAACCGAACAATCAAATGGGTGGTGGTAGTCACGCCGCGCACAACATATACATACATACATAACCAACCCATACATAACCAACCCATACATAAACCCAACCTTATAAAAACCAATAAAAAATCTATAAAACAAACCATAAAAATAAAAACATAAAAATCTTTTTTTACTGAATATGTGTAGAATTATAATTTTTTTCTGTATTTTTCAGCATCCCAATTATTTAAATAAATATTTTCATTATCACTCAACACTATATTATTTTCATTATAACATAATAAATGACTTTTTAATAAAGATTCAATCTCAATGCATTTTTTAATTGAATTCGAATTAATGTAAACATATTCATTTAATAAAAATATTTTAGGTATTTCACAATTTATAGATATATAATTTTTAATTTCTTCCACATCTTTTTCATATATATTTTCTAAAACAACAATGCTAATTCCACAATATACTAATTTATCAGGAAAATAAGGTTTAAAATTTATTTTAGAGTTTAATAGATTTTTTATTTGATAATCGTTGCTTAAAAATGACACTGTATTAGTATTAGTAATATTATTCATCAATTTTGAAATATAATTTGTTATTTTATATTCATTATAATTTAAACTTGTATTAAAATTTATATTTGTTATATTTTCCAATAAGTAAATCACTTTATCTAGTAAATTATATAATTCATCTACTGAATTTTGGGTTAAAACAATACCATGATTTTTAAGAAATATAACATCTTCATTATTATATCTTTTTTTTAATTCTAAAGCAACATCAATACCGGGTGTAAAATAATTAATAAAACAAAAATCTTCAAACTGTGTTTTTAATAATTCCTGACAATTTTCAAATGCGCATATTTTCAAAAATTGTAAAGGATGTAAATGAACTGTATATTTTTTAGTTAATGCATGCATTGTAGTTTCTATAGATGGTTTATAATTTTTTAAAAAATAAATAGATTCGTCGACATATTTTTTTGCTTCTTGTTCTCTAATTTTTTTATTTTCATCAATTATATTTTTGACATTATTATTAATATAATCTTTATCAATGCATACATAGTTTTTATTTATTTCGATATCGGATAATAAACAACCTGATGATTTTATAAACATAAGATTATTTAATTTGAATGAAATGTTTCCTCCACCAGCTTGTACTAAATCATATCTTTCTCCACAAAATGTAGATAATTTAATAAATAATTCTGATTCTTTATAATAATTTTGAAAAAAAGTTAATAAATGATTATAATTTTTAAAATGAGTATAGTCTTTTCCAATAGTTAAATCACCTTCAAAATTATGATTAAAATGAAATGCATATATGTCAATTAAATTAACACTTTCGATATCCATTTTATAAGAATCACCAATCATAGCTACTTCATTCTTATTAATATTATTTTCTTGTAATATTGAATAAAATAATTTAGTATCTGGTTTTTCTAAACCAAATTCTTCACTACTATAAATTTTATCAAAATATTTTAATATATTTAATTTTTTTAATCTGCACACTTGTTCGTAAAATAAATTATTTGTAACTATATATAATTTTATATTTTTAGAAGTACAAAATTGTAAAAAATCTTCTACAAATTCATACAATACTAAATTCTTGTCAAATTCATCTATAAATAAATTATATAAACATATCGCTTCTTCTAAAGGCAAATGGAAATGTTCACATAATTTTTTAAATTGAATACACTTATTATGAGATGATGCATTATTTATTATTGTATTTTGAAATATTTTTTTTATTTTTTTAAATTTAGTATACAAATCATGTTTATTTAAATTATATTTTTGATGAATATAATCTATAACATGTTCTAGTGCATTTTTATAGCATAATTCATAATTATATAATGTATTATCTAAATCAAATAATAAGTAATTAAACATATTTATACTTCGTATTAATAAAAATATAATTTTATTACTACGAAGTATAAATATAAAATGAATATAGAGTCATTCAAAAATCAAAAATTAATTAATTTAAAAGATAAAGATGAAAATGGTAGAATAATTGCATATACATTTATAAATAATATTCAAATTATTGGTAGGAATCAATTTTACCCAAATATATTATTGTATCAAAATCAAAATAAAAATAATGTTAATAATAATGATAATAATTATAATTTAATTATTAATCCTTATGATGAAAAGGTAATGTCCCTCAATAAAGAAACATTTTATGATAATAACGTGTATCAAAATAAAATTAATAAAATAGAAAATTCAAATATAATTGAAGAAGATGTATTTTTCTTTATTTATAACTTTGATAATTATTATCATTTTCTTTATGATACAATACCTTATTTATATACATATTTAGAATTAAAAAAAGAAAATCCTACAATAAAATTATTACTTCAGTATCCAAATAAAGATAAAAAAGATTTTTATAAATTTAACACTGATTTTTTATATAAATTAGTTGTTCCAGAAGATATTATTATTCATCAAGAAAATAATATTTATAAAAAAATATTTGTATCGACTTCATTAACACATGGAGGGTTATCTAATAGTCCTCCACGGAAAGAAATATATGATATATTTAAGTTATTAAAAAAAAATATTAACTTGGATAATATTGAAGAAAAATATAAACAAAATAAATTTAAAAATATTTATGTATCAAGAAGAACATGGTTGAATAATGATAAATCAAATATAGGAACAGATTATACGTCGCGTCGAAAAATGATAACCGAAAATGAATTAGTAGAACAATTAAAAAAACATTATTTTGAAGAAATATTTGCCGAAAATTTAAATAGTGATGAAAAAATATATTTATTTTCAAATGCGGAAAAAATATGTGGTTCTATTGGTGGAGGAATGGCAAATTTATTATTTAGTCATAAAGAAACAAAATCATATATTATAGTATCACCCTATTTTTTGGACATTAACTATCGTTTCAAATTCAGTTTAGAAAATACAAATATTCAATATTTTAATGAAACAGAAGTATTTAAAAAAAATAATAGTAAATATTCTTCATATATACGTGTTAAAATAAGTAATTCAGAAAATATTCATTTCAATAAAATTGGTGAAATTATTGAATTTAATAATAATATAAATAAATATACGATAGCTTTATCAAATAATGATGTTGCAGGATTTAATAATCAAATAGAATTTCAACATATTTTATTTGACAACAATGATTTTCAGTGCCTAGATAGTGGATTAAACTCACCTTATACTTTTAACTACCAAAATTTAATTAATAAATTTGAGTAAAATATTAAATATGAATAGTATATTATGAAAATATGTATTTGTATATGCGGATTAAAAAGGTCTTTATATTTAGTCTTGGAAAAATTGAATAAACTATTTTATGAACACGAAGTAGAAATTATATTATTTTTAAGTACTACTCATGAAAAAGAATATTTGCATCATTATCAAAAAGAAATTTTCAATAAATATAAAACTTTATACATGAAAGATGAAGAAGATAATCATAATTTTAGAAATAGTATAAATTATTCCAATAAGATATTACATTCTTTGAAATTGATAGAAGATAAATATGATTTATATATGATTATAAGAAGTGATTTAATTTTAGAATCAATAAATTTAGATAGTTTTGAAAAAAATACATTATATTTTAGTAATAAAAATTTAAATAAATTTTCAATACATCAAGATAGAGTAAATGACAATATTATTATAACAAAAGATTTTTTATTATTACAAAAATTATTAGATTTACATGTTTATAATAAAATAAATGAAAATTATTTAGATATTAACTTATATAAATATTTAGAATCAACTTCTTTACATTACAAACTAACACCTATCGAATACAAATTGATTTTATCAGAATGTAATATTATTGCTATTGCAGGTGATTCTGGTTCAGGGAAAACAACTTTATCTCAAATAGTAAAATTATTATTTGAAAAGGATGCATCTATATTAGAAACTGATAGATATCATAAATGGGAAAGAGGAGATGAAAATTATCAAAAATTTACTCATTTGAATCCTTATGCAAATCATTTAGAAAAAATGAATGAAGATATTTATCAATTAAAAATTGGTTCTGACATTTATCAAGTTGATTATGATCATTCATCTGGGAAATTTACACAAAAACAAAAAATAGATAATACAAAAAATGTAATAGTATGTGGATTACATACACTGTATCAACAAAATATGAATGAATTGTTGAATTTAAAAATTTATTTAGATACAGACAGAGAATTAATAAAAAAATGGAAAATAAAACGAGATGTTATTGAACGAGGATATAGTTTAGAAAAAGTCTTAAAACAAATTGAATTACGAGAAAAAGATTATAATGCATATATTTTATATCAAAAAAAAAATGCTGATATTATTATTCAATTTTATGAATTAAATGAAAAAATAGAATGTAATTTTATCATTCAAAATGATGTTATAAAAAATAAAATGATAGACAAAATAATTTTATATAAATATGAATTAAATATAGATACAAATAAAAATGTAACCATCAAATTAAAAAATAATATTGAATGTATTCATGAAAATATAAGAAATATAGTTGAAAAGAATGATGTATTGTTTAAGAATAACTATTTTAAAGAAATATTAAGTTTAATTAATTTAATAAATATAATTTAATATAATTTAATATAATTTATAATATATATATGGAAACAATATTGTTTATATTATCAGGCCAGGTTTTCAGAATAAATAATTTTGATAATGAAGAAATAATAAAAAGACAAATTGTAGCTACTTTATCACATCTAGATTTAATAAATACTATAAAGGATAAATTTAATTATAGTGTTAAAATATTATTTAATATTTCTAATAATAATAATAATTATATAATATATAATATATTAAAAAATTATATTTTAAAAATAAATGAATATATAAAAGTTGAATCAGAATTTGTTTTAATAGAGGAAACATTAGATTTATTAAAAAATATTGATTTAAAAGAGGAAAATATAAAACATATTTTCTTTTTAAGACCTGATTTATATTTAAAAAAATATTTTATATGTAATTTTAAATTAAATAATGAAAAAATAATTTATACACATATTGATACAAATTATAAAAGTTTTGATTTAAAACATTTTCCAAGTGTATGGCAATGTATTGTATTAATACCTGAAATATTTTTTAATTTAATTAATAAGCAAGATGGAATATGGTATTATCATGGAAGTGCTAATAATTTTATGAAAGTAATAAACGATAATAATAAAATAGATTTTTTTGATAATAGATTATATTATACTACATCCGAACATAACTGGAATCCAATGTATATAATGATTGATAGACCAATATGTAATAATATATCATTGAAAATAACAACATTTACAAGGAAAAATAATACAGAAATTGAATTTTATGAAATTAATAATGATGAGAATATTCAACAAAAAAAAGAAGAAGAAAATTTCGAAGAAATAAAAAATTTAGTAGAAATTACTGATTTTTTGAAAGTTTAGTTTAAGAAATTATTATTTATTAACTTTATTTATAATAAGTGATTATCTAAATCCAATTAATAATATGATATATTTTAGTACATATCATTGTTGGAATAATTTTATGTTCTATGATATAATTTCTGTATATCTCAATTTTTTCAGGTTGTTTTTGTAATTCAGGTGATACAATACAAATATTTTTCTTTTCTTTATTCATTAATGCATAATTTTCTTTATTTAAAGGAAATTTTGTAAAACAATCTACCCAAACAGTAGAAAACATATCTTTATTATCTAAAAAAAATTGCAAATTTTCAAATTCTGATAAACGACATGCATTTTGATTATTTTGATAATTTTTGTTTAATAAATAAATCATTGGGAATGAACTATCTAAGAAAAAATAATTTTTAATATTATATTTTTCTAATAATTTTAAACAATCTAATTCTATTCGCTCTGATTTAATATTCAATATTAATGTATTATGTTTGTATTTTTGTAAATAATCTTCAAAATATTCTCCATTAACAAAAGGATCATGTGCTAATATTAATTTACCTGATTTATTATCATCTCTTATATCTATTTCAGTACCAAATTGTTTATTTATTTTATTTAATTCTTCTAAAGTATTAACACGATGACAAATAAATTGAGTTTCACTTACAATTTTATTATTAATTTCTATTTTTGTATTATCAATACATTTATAAAATTTTTTATTTAAATTTTTTTTTATTAAATCAATGATTTGTTCTATTTCAAAATTATATGTAATATTATTTTCATCAATTATTTTATAATTCATTTAGTATTAAATAATAAAAAAAAATATATTTAATATAATAAATATAATATTACAAATGAAAATAATTATTCCCATGTCTGGAATTGGAAAAAGATTCATTGAAGCCGGTTATAAAGAACCAAAACCATTGATTCAAATTGAAGGGAAACCTATTATTGAACATGTTATTAATTTATTTGGTAAAGAAAACGGAACAGATGAATATGTTTTTATATGCAATGATTTACATTTAAAAACAACAAATATGAAAGAAATCTTAATATCACTTGTTCCAAATTGCAAAATTTATGAAGTATCTGTAGAAAATAGAAAAGGTCCAGTAGATGCAGTAATGCAAATTGCTGAAAAAGAATTAAACGATGATGATAATAATAATGATGGAATTATTGTATCTTATTGTGATTATGGTACTAAATGGGATTATCAAAAATTCAAAGAAGAAATTAAAATGTACAATTTAGATGGTGCAATACCTTGTTACATTGGATTTCATCCTCATATGTTGGGAAGTGATAATTATGCTTTTATAAAAGAAGATAATAAAAATTTTATAGCTATCCAAGAAAAACAACCTTTTACAAATAATAAAATGAATGAATATGCATCTAATGGCACTTACTATTTTAAATCAAGTAAAATACTTAAAAAATATTTCCAAGAATTAATGGATAAAGATATATCAACAAAAGGTGAATATTATTGTAGTATGGTATATAATTTAATGAAATCAGATAATTTAAATATTCGTGTATTTGAGATTGAAAAAATGCTTCAATGGGGTACACCTAAAGATTTAGAAGAATATTTAGTATGGTCAAATTATTTTTTAAAAAGAGATATAACTTTTCATAAAAAGTTTGTTGATAAATATGATACAACATTAATCTTACCAATGGCCGGTGCCGGAAGTCGTTTTTCTAAAGAAGGTTATGAAACTCCTAAGCCACTTCTTGATATTGAAGGATTACCTATGATAATTCAAGCAGTTGAATGCTTACCTAAAACATCTAAAAAAATATTTATTGGACAAGAAGAACATTATAAAAAATATGACATAGACGTCAAAATAAAAGAATTTTATAGTGAAGCAAAAACTTTAGGAATTGATTATATAACTGATGGTCAAGCATGTACATGTGATTTAGCTTTTCAAAATTTTGATATTGATTTAGAAAAACCAGTATTAATATCCGCCTGTGATAATGGTGTTTACTATAATATGAAAGAATATGAATTGTTAATAGAAGACCCTGAAGTAGATATAATTATATGGTCTTTTTCAAATAATCCTACTAGTAAACTTTTTCCTCATATGTATGCTTGGTTAGATGTAGATGAAAATAATTATATTAAAAGAGTATCTATTAAAAAGCCCTTTAATGATGTTGAAAATAAATATGCTATTATTGGAACAATGTATTACAAAAAAGCCAAGTACTTTAAAGAAGGATTAAATAAAATTTATGAAACAAATTATCGAACAAATAATGAATTTTATGTAGATAATATGATAGAACCATTAGTAAATATGGGATATAAGATTAAAATATTTGATGTTACAAATTATTTATGTTGGGGAACACCAAATGATTATAAAACATATCAATACTGGTTAGATTATTTTGTATTATAAGATTCAATAGTTAATAGATTTTATAATATATAAAATAAATAGATGATTTATTCATCTGTCATCTATCTTGCATACATGAGTCCACAATTTCCTCCCACAAATGTGAGCATATTGAATCTCTCCTCAAAAATTGTCAAATTATAATTGTAGTCATAAATTCTCCATGTCGGTTTATTGACACCAATTGGAACACTGGTTTCCGGGTCACAAATTGTCAAGAAATTTGCGCTTGGGTCTAGCGGCGGATAAAATGTGGTAAATTCGAGCTCAATCGTTGAAAACTTGCTTGCATTAATCGCGCCCGATGGTTGAAAATCTCTTGGGTCATTATTAAGGCAAAAATTGTAACAATAAAGTCCATCTGGAGCAGAACCACGACCACTTGTATATTTTTCGAGGTAGTTATAAATTCCCGCATCTAGTACATTCTCTCTGTATTTTCCGTCTAATAAAATGCCGCAATTCAATAATATTTCTTTTTGATTTTCGACGCTGAATGACTGTGTGATGAAAAGTCCGGTGGGTTCATTCAACGTGGGGTTCCATCCGGGACCATAGCATCCCACAATTGATGGGTCATCACATAGCGGCGGAGTCCATGGACACACGGATGTTGGGTCAGGGGCTAAATCTTGTGGCGCAGGAACCAATCCAATCGGTTTATAATTGTAAGCCCAATTTGAATAATTGCTCCATTCATTGCGCAAATAAGCGTCGCTTCTTCGGAAAAAAAACATCCAGCTGCTTACCATTCCGAGAGTGCTTTGCAACCACACGCGCCGACTTCCAGTTACATTTTCATAATTCCACTCGTAAACAGACTTGATGAGATACTGTTGGGGCATGGATGCAAATTGTTTGGACTCGTCGGCAGATAGGAAACAGTATGTTGACATGAGATGAACGTCTGCGTTCCAGTCGCTTCGTGTTGAACTATAATTAAGTTCAACGTTTGGAGGAGGTTGAATAAATCGATAAAACTGTTGCAAATTATCGTTGAAATTTGGTTGAATGTAATTCGGTGTCGTGTATTCTGCAAAATAAGACGGCAGCGTATTATCTCCCGTGTTTACGTTGGAAACGTCACGAATTACAAAAAGTTCTCTCACAGGACGAAGCGTGATGTCAATTTGAAGTGTGTTGTACTGCAATGCAACCAACGGGAATGCCATTTTGCTGCTCATTGTAAACCAAGCATTAATCGGAATGTAAAGTTTTCTAAATCGTATAGACGGTTCAATTCCTGCTGGGTTGTTTGTGTAATTGTAAAATGCATTTGGGTATCTTCCATTATTGGTTGAAGAGTATGCAGGGTTATTTAAATCCGGTATATTTCCCGTCATTCTATTGTAGAGTTCGCGCTCTGTTCCGTTGAAATTACGCTGAACGAGTGCCAGCAAATAACCACCCGTAATTTTTTGAAGCGTTTGTCCTCCGACTGATATTGTAATATCTTTAATCATTTGAGTTCCCACATTATCAATCCATTTGAATTCATACGGCGTCCATGATTCGTTGCATGTTGCCGGAGGTAAAACGGGGCTCCAAATATTTGGCAGCGTTACAACAAGGTACGTGTCCATCAATAATTCTGCATATCGTGGGATGTAAAATGTAAATTTAGAATCTTCACTCATTCTCAAATTTCTTTGACCGTTGAAATCAATTCTAAATTTTTGTAAGCCAAAATTTGTGTATTTCGCATATGTTGTCTTAAAAAATGTTTTTTTAGGATTTGAATTTAGTATGACATTTTGATTTCCATACGCGACTAAATTTAATAAACCTCCTGCCATCAGTGGTGTATTTTGATTGTGTTTGGGTTGGTATTAATATAAACTATATATATAAGAATATTGATTCTAAATAATAAATCAATTTATATATAAAATCTTTTATTTTTTAATTAAATCTTTCAATAAATTATTTTTATATCAAGAATTATCATTTTGTTAATTTATAACAAGTAATTAATTATTGTATTATTATATATACAATAATATAAGATTTAGAATATTTATAACACAGGATGGAAGATTTTAACCAAATAAAAAATGAATTCCAGAATAAGTTATTATATTACAAGACGATGGTTGCACAAGTTCCGAATACCATGTTGATACACATAATCGGGTGCACATTGATTATTTTTTTAATGGCGTGTATGGCATTTTATATTTATTATAAGTACACACTACTTCCAAAAAGTTGCGCACGTTTAAATAAAAATAAAGTAGCAGCATTGAATTCAAACTGGATAACAACCGCTTCATCAGACCCGTCATCCCAATTTTTATTAAGAGACTACTATGTAAAAACTGCTTACAATAGTTGTTCAACTGGTAATTTTTCAAATGACTATGTAAACACTTGTGCTCTTAAACACGCGATAAAAATGGGATGCAGGTGTTTAGATTTTGAAGTGTACGGATACCAGGGTCAACCAATCATTTCCACGTCTTTGAGCGACGACAAGTGCATCAAAGAAACATACAATTCTGTGCCATTTGACGAAGCTATGAGCACGGTTGCAACAACCGCATTTAGCACAAATTCAACCGTATGTCCGAACTCCGACGACCCCCTTTTTTTGCTTTTCAGGTTGAAAACAAATGATGTCGATGTTTTGAATAGCATGGCTGAATCAATAAATTCAAATTTGAAAAATCAGTTAATGCCGGAATATAATCATGAATTTGGCGGTAAAAATATTTGCGCTGAACCGATGATTAAATTCAAAGGCAAAGTGATAGTTGTTGTAGAAGCCAATCCGCTGCTTTATCAGCCGGGTGCTGAAAAAATGTATGAGATTACGAACCTTACAAGCAATGCTTTTTTAAGAATATTAAAAGTGTTTGACGTGCTGAATAGCCCGGACATTACAGAATTGACAACATTTAACAAGCAGTATATGACGATAGTGACACCAGACAATTCAATGTCGGTGAATAATTATGACCCTATGCCGCCTTCTTTGGCTGGTTGTCAGGCAATGGCAATGTCATTTCAGGTGTTGCGCGATGGTAACTTGGCTGTATACAACGAGTGGTTTGAAGCTGGTCCATCAAAAAGTGCATTCTTGTTGAAACCTCTCGAGTTGATGTTTACGCCTCAAACAATTCCAGTGCCAACAGCACAAAAACCTGAGCTTTCTTTTGCTAGCCGTCCGCTTGAATCTGACATGTATAGTTTTTCGATTTAGAGGGAGGGGAACCCAGGTCCCCCTCTGACCCCTCCTTGCATCTTTACTTGGCACATTGATTTTCCTGATTTTCTTTTTATTATACATTATTATAAAATTGAAATAAATATGTAATTTTATAATAACTACTAGTTGTCTTGTCATGAATTCAGAAAAAGAAGAAACAATCCCAATTTCAAAAAAAACAAAAATTAAAATAAAACCTAAACCAAAAAATGAAATTGTAATTAAGGTAAAACCGGCAACAACTGTGTCAAATCTGGTTCAAGAAAACTTTGACATTTTGAATGAAATACTGTCAAAAGAGTTGCTTGAAGAGTTGACACGCAAATATGGTTACGAAGACAAAGAATACAGTAAGGAAAATGGAGAAAGAAACGTTTACAATTTTATAGACGCATATCGTGACATTGTAAAAAAGAAATGGAACATGGAAACAAATTTCACAGACTATCGGCTTTTAACCAATATAACATCAAACCCCGAAAAAATAAAGGTGGTTTGGGGTGGGTGTTTGCAAGGGTTAAAACGTCTTCCTAATGAGTCAGTGGGACACATTGTGACTTCACCGCCTTATTACAATGCTCGCGAATATTCCACTTGGGCAAACTTGAAAGCATATTTAGATGACATGCGCGAAATAATTTCTGAATGTTATCGTGTTTTGGATAACCATCGCGTTTTCGTGTTCAATGTCAGCGACGTGGTTGACAATGATAAAATGGATAAAATAAATGCATTCGGCAACAGAAAAATTCCGCTTCCGGCGTATTTTATAGTCATGTTTGAAGAATGCGGATTTACATTTGTGGATGACATTATTTGGGATAAAGGCGAAGTGCAGAGTTCCAGGCATAAAAATGGAAATAAACCTTTTCCATTCTTTCAGTATTCATGCAACTGCTATGAACACATTCTCATCTTTCACAAACACCGGTTGGAAAAGGACATCAAATACCCGTGCAATGACTGCGGCAGTTTAATCGTAAAGAGCAACAGCTACACATTTAAAGGGCTTCGCTCATGGGAGTGCAAAAATCCGACTTGTGAAAAGAGCGAATCTGACCGCGGAAAACGTTTCTCTCTAAAAACCATCATGACACAAAACCCGTTTCGACAAGCCGATAGTATAATACCTAAGGAATTAGTTCAAGATTGGCGACGAGATATTCACAAGCTGTCACCTGTAATAAAGATAAATAATAAAAAAGAAAATAAATTGGGACATACTGCACCATTTCCAATGGACATACCGACAATGAGCACTTATTACTATAGTTACCGCGGTGACATTGTTCTAGACATATTTGCCGGTAGTTTTACTAGCGCAATTGCAGCACAAAAACTGGGGCGCATTGGAGTTGGGTTTGAACTTAGAAAAGATTTATTTCGAGACTGTATTATAAAAAATATAACAAATCACGAATGTCAAATGGAAGAGATTGATTTGTGATTTGGTCTAACTATATAGTAGCTTACAACTAGACAACCAACATTACATTTGCGCCATTGACGACGCCAACAACCATGATTTTCGTTTCACGCTTCTTTGTTCAATTTCTGCCCAATATTCTTTTACCGTGAAGGATTGCTGTTGCAGATTCCCGAGATGAGTATCCCAAAATAAATTTCCAGGAAAATAATCCGACAACATGACATTATTTTCTTGGCAAACACGTATTTTTTTATGATTGACTGGTTCGTTGTGGCTTATGGTTATTATTTCATCTTCTTTGCAGCCACCGTCAATAGTTTCTTTATCAAAGGCGTTTATAGATATTTCCTTTTGCGTGATTGGGCTTATTAGCTTTCCATCTAAAATGTTTTCAAGTTTTTTCATGGACTCATAACACGATTCCCCCAAATACGCGGTCTTCTTCAAATAGTCTTCCAGAGTTTGCCTGTATTTCAATGCATCTTCTGTGGAAATGAATTTATCAATGTCAAAAATATGAAGCATTTGCCAAACTAATGATGCCGTAACATCGGTAATGATTTTGTCAGTGGACATGAACCCGCTGGATGTTGTAAAAATTTGTGGTTCTTTGTCTGGGTGACTTTTTAAACTTTGCTGTGAGCCCCCTGAGATTTTATAATAATAGTGTCCTGACCAGTTTGCATTACCTATATTTTTTTTATTCTTAATCGTTTTTTCTGGATTATATGAAACAGGTTCCCAACCTTTTACGACTATTTCATTTTTTAGTCTTGCCAGGTCTTCGCGCTCAGCAGATGACCCCGAGTATCCATTTTCTTTCTTTATGGTTACAATTGCGACAACAGTATTGCTTGTATCTCCCCCTATATTATTAACTATGTACTCATCAAGTTCATCGTGGATATTGCTGCTGCTGCTAATGCGTTCGTATTCGCGAAATGGAACATCTATGACAATGCCGCTGGTGTGCGTTTTTAGTTGGTCAAGTGTTAACTCACATGCACGAATAATTTGGTAAGACAGTAATATTCTTGAATTCTGACTTACACGTTTTGTGGGACACACTTCACATCTTCCACCAGCTTTATTAATATTTTTCAGTTTTGTTTGTATATTTTTTGGAAATTTCTTTGTAATGGCGCTAATTATTCCTTTAACGGCTTTTGCAGAAATCATTTGGAGTATTACCTTTGTTTATTTTTTGATAGGTCTTCAGTATTTTTAATATAAATTCAATTTTATATAAATTAAACTGAATTTATATTTATCCTGCATCTGTTAAATAAATGTGAATGAAGCATGGTTAAAAATATCATTCAAAACTAACGACAATTTCCACCTTTTCCTTTTTAATACTTTTTGTGGCAGATATTGAGAGTTCTTCGCGTTTTTTGCGAGTTTTGTTTTTGTCTGCCTTTGAATTTGATTCATTTGTTGTTGTCGTCCCCGATTGAGTGTCGCAAGTGTCACAGTCTTCAGATGCGGTTGATGTTGAAGACAATGATGAGCGCGAATGTTTAGATGTGCTATTTCTTGAATTCATGTCATTTTCAATGGCTTGATAATTGTCTTCAATGTAATGAACAACATCATTTTCAATTGCCCATTTAAAAAAATTCAACTGTCCTATTGTTGTTTGTATAAATGTTCCATCTTTATACGGAATTGTGATTCTATCCCAACGACAAAAAGGGTCAAACCGTTTTTTTGAGTACGCTTTCAGTTTCAACTTGTAATCCACATAGACTTTAAATCTTCTCACCGTATTTTGAATGGTGTAAACAGTATAAAATTTCTTTGCATAATTTGTTGCAAACCAATCAATAATTCGAAGTGAAATGTTTGAATGACCATTAATTATTTTAAGCATGGTGTCCAAATTATTTCCCTGTTCATAAAATTTCAATAAATTTTTTAGAAGCAAATTATTTTGTGTGGTATATATGCCACCGCTGCCGCTGCCATTATTTTCACCTGCAGCAGCAAACAATGTTGCTGTCGTTGCAGTTTCACAAATGCTCATACATGCACTCATTTTTTTATAATTCAGAATAGATGGTGTATATTTAGTATTTAATTTGATTACTTGTTTACTACTTAATTTTATGCGTTTGGTTTATATCCTTTTTTCCAATTTAAATAATTTAATTTAATTTGAAAAAATATTTTCACTTTTATTGGTCAGATTAGATTATTACAATAACCACCCCCACCATGAAATCCAAAAGTCAAACCACTCCTCCTCCTTTTCATTGCTTTTTTTTTCAGCTATTGCAATTCCGTTTCCTTCATGACGCATTTTATCTTTTTTGTATACTGTGTATGTATTCTAATAATGTAGTATATATGTATATATATCAATTTTATAAATAAATAATGCAAAAGTTCCGCTATATTGTTTTTATTTAAATGTTGTTAGAGTTATTTTTAATTCCTCAAGGTATTTTTCTAACATATCAGGATTACTACTAATCTTTTTCCATTGACAGTCCCACATTTCTACATATTTATATCCCTGTTTCTTGCAAAATATCTCCTTTTCCAAGGTCCTTTGATAATTTTCTTCGTGTGTTCCCGATTTTGCCTTGTCTTCACGATTGGGATAACACTCTTTACATCCATGATAATAACATCCATTGTATTCGAAGGCAATAGGTTGTAAAGGATGAAAATGAAACCCATCAAGTTTATAGTGTCTAGCGTCGGGGTTTATTATTTTATGCTCTCCTCCATTTTGGGCATGTTGAATAGGTATGTCAAGCTTTTCAGATGCCCACTTGAGCCAATCAATAGAAATTTTTGAAAAGCCAACAGATGAGCAACCCGGACAACCACTTTCACTATCCATGTGATTATGAGCAGATGGATACCATAAGCCATGTATCTTACATGTTACTGGCATTTTTGAGTTTCCATTCTTGTAATCTTCTGGCTCGTTTTCATCATATTCATACCCCTTGTCTGAATGTATTTCTCGACAACGCTTGATTAACTCGGGGTATGGCATACGATTCTTGTCTGATAATGTATCATATTTGCATAAACTACATCTGTGTCCGCGGTGATGATCAGTCCCTCGCTGACGGTAGTATTTTTCATGTTGGTTGCAGTAAATATTGTTAACCCATAATATGTTGTTTTCAATTTTCAGTTCAATATCTGAATAATTATCTTTACCCATTTGATGAACTTCTTGAGCTTTTTCAATCCATTCACCTTTATTCCATCTTCGCGTTTCCGAACTTTTCTCAATCTGACACTGCGGACACCCTTGTTCACCATTTAATAAATAACTTCCAGTTTTTTTTGTTCGAAATTCGCCATGTTTTGTACAAGTCATTCTCATTGGTGTTGACTGATTGATATATCGGTCGAGTCGTCTAATTGATTTTCCCAAAACCGCTTCCAAATCTTTATCAAATTCCTTCTCCGTTCTTTGATACTTCTCACTACATTTTGTGCATCCAGTCTTGCTGACTGAATGTTGATAAGGGGTCATACATACCAACCCATGACCTGTTTCTGAACATGGAATTAACATATCGTTTTTTGAGTTCAAATACAATTCTTCAAATGTGATGCTTGACTTGTTTTCCGTTTGTAGTTTAATGCTTACTTCATTCATTCTTTCCGACCGTGTTACGAATAATTTTATGTCATCAAGTGTGACAGAACCGTTTTGCAGTGCCGCAAATTTGTCTCCAAACTTTGTATTGGATTTTGTACACCATTCATCGAATATATTTTTCTTTGCTGGTCTCATATTTTGTGTGCATATGCATGATGATGTAATAATATAATAATATATCAATTTTTATTTTAATTATTTAATTATTCTATCCCACTTTTTTGAATCTCAATTGTTTTCCGTATTTAAAACGACCGCTATCCATTGTGCCTCTTTTCAAGTTGCATTCCAGACAACAAATAACAACATTATCAGTATTGTGTCCGGCATCGTTTTCAATTCTATCCAGCGTCCATTGACGTTTAGAAAGAACATTTTCATAAATAAGTTCGCACTCACATTTGCAGTAGAAACATTTCAACTTGGAACATAATAGTTTCTCTATCACATCTTCGAGAGAAATAAATGTATTTTTAGAATAAATTTTTTTATCGATATCTTGTCTTTTGTATCCCGATATTTTTTTAGTTATTTCTTTTATATATATCTCACGATTTTCAATAACATCATTATCCAAATTCATATACAATTTTGATATAATATTAAATTGGTGCGAATGTGTAAAATAATGGTCAGGTAAATTCCATTTTTCACATGCGGCGCGTTTCCTGTAAAAATTTGTATTAGCGATATCATTCACATCATTTATATTAGTCATTATTTCAGTTTCATTTATTAGCAGTCCATGAATATTTTTTCTACCACTGATGTTTATATTTTTTGTTGATTCCATTTTATTATGCGTAAAATAAATTACCTATTATAATAACAAATAAATATTATTATATTTAGTAGAAATAAATAAATAAATAAAAATATTATATTTTCATAAGTATATAACTATATACTCACCCACTGATTAAATGAATTTGTTCAATTCACTATTTGGTCCTCTGACTCAGGAATATTGTTTTTATTACTACGGATTTTCTGTATTTTTTTACATTGTGTTTGTTTTTGTGACACTCTTCTCATTATATAGTCTTTTAACTAAAAAGTTTAGCTTTGGTTTATTGTTGGGTTTGTTTATGGGTTGCTTTACTTATTTCTTGGCTTATTTTGTATCCCGTCTTTCTTATTCCATGTGCGTTGGTAGTTTAGCACCCTCGTCATCTCCACTGCAGTTTTTTAATTAATAGGGGGAAAAGTTTCTCTTATTATTATCTTTAATTTAAAATTGATTCTAAAATAGTATTTATAAAATAGATTTAAACTCTATTTTATAAATATATTAAGGTGAATACATAAATCAATTCAAAATGATGACTTCTGAAAAATGCGTAGATATTGCCGATGCCCGCGAGATAATTAACTCCAATTCCAAAATAATTAATAATGATAATAATGATGACAGTATGAATGTAGATGCTATTGTTGACAAGGAATGCGATTGTGTTGAATTAAGAAATATAAAATATAAATCCATGTTGTTGAAAAAAACAAGTCCGAAACAAGTGACAAAACATAATTCGAATATTGACGATTTTTTAGAAAAGGAACGAACGCAAAATAAAGAAGACCAGTGGGTCAAATTGGATAAATCAATGAAGATGAAAAAAATGAGCGCATTCGTAGAAACGTATGCAACTGAAAACAACTTGTGCATTAAAGACAAAACTGCTCTTTATGAGTTTTTGACTTCTAGCATTGACCAAAAAAAATTAATTAAAACAAAAGAAGTCATTTATGACAAGCTCACAGGAACAATAAAATCGATTCCGTGTCTTGTGCATTGTCCTGCGTCTATAAAAAAGTTTACTCTTAAACGGTGTGAAAAACGACAGTCAACATTGAAGTCTCTTGCTCCCAAAAATAAAGTGAAATCGACGACATCCAGAGGACATATTATCCCTTTTGACCCTGTCATAATTTAAGAGGTAGAGAGAGGAGGGATATGGGGTCCTGACATGTTACGTAAAAGCTCAGTTATACTTTTCTTGATAAATGCAATGTCTTCTGACATTTGTATTATTATATTATTGTTTTGATTATTATTTTGATTATTGTTTTGATTATTGTTTTGATTATTGTTTTGATTATTGTTTTGATTATTGTTTTGATTACTTGTTGTATTTATTTTTTTGAATTTATTAAATAAAGTGTTTATTTCTAATGTTGTACTTGCATTAGGAGGAGCAGGAGCAGCAGCAGCAAGTTCAGCTTCGTCTACATGGTCTGCATGTTCATGTTCAATTTGAATATGATTGAAACTCACTTTTTTTTTTCTATCAGCATCATTGTTTAGATTGTTTGCTGCTGCGACTGGAGTTGAATTGTGTGGAGTTGAATTGTGTGGAGTTGAATTGGGATTTATCCATTTTTCTGCAATATCTTTGTCTTCTTTGCCTTTTATAATCTGTTCAAGTTCACGTTCTCGTGATGCTAGCGTTTCTGCCAATAATCTCTCCATATCATCTCCTATTGGTTTATCATAGTTATCATCCGAGAATTTTATTTCATCAGGTTTTCTTAATTTTATAATGGACGACATTTCTTCTTCTTTTTTTTTAAGTTCCGTGTTGAATGCAGATTGTCGTTCTTTTTGAATGTCTTCTGCTCGGTATATCGTTTCCAGTTGAGGAATTTGTTGTTGTTTTTTTTGGTCTACTGGGTTTGGGTTTTTATTCTCGCTAATAACTAACGTATTTAATTTTTTACAAATTACATATACGGCTTCTTTATTCATAACATTCAAATCAACAGGTTGATTCATTTTTTGGAACGTTTCATTCATTTCATTAATAGTTGTTTCAAACATGACTTGAACATTTTTCAATGCTGTCTCGGGTACGCCATCAAATTTACCGCCACTATGCAAAACGCTCCATAACAAGCCTTTATTTTCAGTACTTGTGAATGTGGATAGTTGAGAATTAGAGATGAAATTCATTACTGATTTTATTTATATTTATAATAAATATTGTAAATACTCTTTATTATAATAATTTATTTATTATTTTATTTTATTTTATTAATGTACTTATTTTAAGAACAAAGTATTGAAGTAAATATTCAGTTTTGCAGTCTTGTATGTGCACAATATTTTCAATAAAATTTAAAAAAGCGGGAGTAATATATTGCAGGTGATTACGTATAATGTAGTTCAAGTAATTTTTTATTATATTTTTACGCTCAATGTTGTAATATAAACTTATTTCGTTTAGTTTTTCAATAATTATGCATGATTTTGTGCGCGATTTAAACAGTTTGGTAATGTTTTCCCATACTACGTTTGTAATTACGTGACAGTTGTGAATAAGATGTTGATTTGCCTGCATATAATTTATCATGCTTCGAATATCGGAATTGAAATGGCGCTGAATGGATACAAGAATATTTTCATCAACATTTAAATTTTCGGCAATATTAATCTTTTTTAAAAAACAAAGAATTTTAGATTCGGGCAGTTGGTTGAATCGCATTCGCACAAATTCGGTCTGAAGAGCTTCATCTATCCTGCTAATATAATTGCAAATCAAACAAAATCGAACATTTACAAGGTTATTATAATTATTCAATAAATATCTTAGCGCTGTTTGCGCATTTTTTGTCATGTAATCTACTTCATCCAAAATCACAAATTTCATTCCTTCTCCAAACATTGACCTTGATGTTACAAAACCATTGATTTGATTTCGAATAATGTCGATTCCTCTTTCATCTGACGCATTTAGATGAATCATTAACCCTTTATTTTTTTGATGATACTTTTCTTGATACGCATTTACAAGATTTATAATGGTGGTTGTTTTTCCGGTTCCCGGAGGACCATATAATAATAAATTTGGGAAGAAATTATTTTCAATAATAGATAAAAGTATTTTTTTATTAATGTCATCTAATACAATGTCATCAAAGTGCGTGGGTCTATATTTCTCAACCCACGGCGTTGAACTATACACGTCGTTTATATTTGCTTTTATGTCATCACAAGTCATAATATAATATAAATAATTATTTTTATTGAATTATAGAATTATAATATTAATTATATTCATTTTTAATGTTTATTATGTTTTTACGTTTTAATTGTTATAAATAAATTGAATTTATATATCATAGATATGAAAGATATAACGCCGCCAATTTTTCCAATGACAACGACAACGACTACCATAGCAACAGCAAAAACAGGATATTTAGAAATCATACTTGGACCAATGTGGTCCGGAAAAACATCGGCTCTCTTGAAGATTTACAGGCAATATTCATTTTGCAAGTCACGAGTTTGCGTAATCAATTATAAAGCAGATGACAGGTATTCTGAAACCATGCTCTCAACGCACGACAAAGAAATGATTCCATGTATAATGGGATTTTCAATGGAAGAAATTATGAAAACGCACAGGAGTGAGATTGAAAATAGCGATGTAATACTCGTAAACGAGGGACAGTTTTTCAGTGACATTGTACCTTTCACAATCAATATGGTGGAAGAAGAAGGGAAAAAAGTATACATCTGCGGATTAGATGGAGACTTTCAACGTAATAAAATAGGAAACCTCATTGAGTTGATTCCCATGTGCGATAAGATGTCCAAATTACACTCTCTATGCAGCATGTGTAAAAATGGAACGCTTGCACCATTTACATTTAGAAGCACATGTGAAACAGAACAAGTTTTAATAGGCAATGACATTTACATGCCCTTGTGTAGAAGTTGTTACAATATTCAAACCAAACGTAAAATGGAGGGACGCGAATAACACGGGACCGTGAATCTGTGTAGTGAGGGGTGAGGGAGTGTGATTTTTTAAAACTGGGAAAGAGTAATTTTTGGTAACCATCTAGATTTGTCAAAAATGTTGTAACCTTTAATGAATGATATTTTTTATTTATTATATCAAGTTATTATAAAAAGTTGTGATATAAAGTTGTAACTATGCCTAATTATCTTTTTAATATGAATATAAAAACGCAACCAAAGCCGAGTTGTAGCAATGGTTGTCCTACAAACAAATTTCCAGATGGAACCACAACGACATTGACAAAATCGAACATAAAAAGTGATAATTCATTCACAAATAGCGATATTGTATATAGTGTGTACCAGACATATCAAAAATCATTTACACCCAACTACATTCAAAATAATTTGCCGCAGTTGACAAATCCATCAAATTACACAAATCTTCCTATGGGTCCTTCTAATATATTCATAGTTAGACATGGTGAAAAAAAAAATAATAATTTGGTCAACCCAACGAATCAAAATACATTTTATTGCATAGACTGCAATGGAATATATCGTTCTATTGAACTTCCAAATTTTATTAATGATTTGGGAACGAATGGATTTCCTATAACAGCCATTGTCACCGCAAATCCAAATATGGACATAATTTCAAGTTATGGTGATATATCAATGCGACCCCAACAAACTATAATGTTTAGTTCATGGATGTTGAATATTCCATTATACATTTTTTCTTATGCAAATGTTTCACAACCATATGATGCCACAACTGCGATAAACATATTTACAAATCCAATGTTGCGAGGAAAAAATATAGTAGTGGCATTTGAGCATTATAATATACAATCGTTGACGAATCAACTAGTTCAATGTTACAATTACTTCAAAAAAGGTGGAACAATTCAAAATTTGAATAATTTAACATTATACGATGTTTCAACGGAAGATTGGTGGAAACAAAATACACCCGTAAGTCCACAATATCAATATGCGGGATTTAAACCTTCGCAATCAACACCGCAATATCCTATCCCATATCAAAATTATTCACAGTATTTACCATATTGGAACACAAATACATTTGATAAAGTATATTGGTTATCTCAGACAAATTCGCAAAACAATTTAACATTTGATATTTTTTATCAAAATATATACACGTGTTTTCCCAACTGTAATCTTTTAATTGGTTTAATACAATATGCAGTTACAAGCAATCAACCGGGTTGGACAAACGAATATGAAAATGATGAATTGTGTTTACCACCTTCATAATATTATTTTAATATTGCTCAATCGAACCATCTAGATTTGTCAAAAATGTTGTAACTTTTAATGAAGGATATTTTTTATTCATTGAAATTTTGAATTTATTTAAATTTTCCTTGTGTAATTCATATTCTTCTTGCATTGACATTGACGGGTTATCATATAAAATTCTATATGCTCCACAATCCATGTGGTCCAATACAACTATTTCATCAATTTGATGCAACTCTATGGCTAGTTCAACGTGTTTATCAAAAGATTCACTCCATGCTGGAAAGGAATCTTGGTTGTAACCTAAACTAGCGCCTGCCAAGCTAAATTTATTATAGTTATCACGAAATCCTGATGCATTAAAAAAATATATTTTATCGTTTACAAATCTAAAATCCATACATGATAAAACGATGGCTTTCGCTGTATACTCTGATAACCTATCTCGAACGGGGGAACGGTTGACATAAATATAAATAAAAAGTATGAAAATAATAAAAATGATTGAATAAATAAATTTGTTTTTATTCATTTATATTTTTAATTATTTATAAAGTTAATATAATTATAATATAAGTAAATATAATAATTATATTTTTTATATTTACTTATATTATATTGTTTCATATATAATTACATAAAGTAAGTTATTATTATGCCTAATTATCTTTTTAATATGAATATAAAAACGCAACCAAAGCCGAGTTGTAGCAATGGTTGTCCTACAAACAAATTTCCAGATGGAACCACAACCACGTTGACAAAATCGAATATAAAAAGTGATAATTCATTCACAAATCACAAATAGCGATATTTATGTTTAGTTGCGTTTGTTTTGTCTCTTGTTGTGATTTCGTCGTATCTTGTGAGTTGCTGTTTTTACATTTTTTCTATTTTTATTTGGTGTTGAATGCATCCGCAGCCGTTTTGAATGTGTAAAACGTCTAGGCGACGACGGAGTTGCTCTAGGTGACATTTTTGGAGTTCTCGGAGTGTTGCGACTAGCTCTTGGACTTGGACTAGCGGTTACCGGAGTATTTTTGCGCTTTGAATAAGATGGCGAATGTTTATCAATGCTCTTCAATTTTTCTTTGAAATTTTCTGCCGCTTTCCCTTTTAATGCTTTATGTTTATGTTTTTCAATCGGGTTGTAATTTAAAAACCACTCTTCATATTCGCGCGTGCCCTTTTTGTTTTTCAACTTTTCAAACATGTGCGATTTTGCATCTTTAATGTCTTTTAGGGTAACCTGCTTACCGATGCACGGCTTGGAAAATCTTTTAAATATACCTTCATTTTTTGTCAATTTATCATACTGTAAATCATATATATATTGACTCATACAAAGTAGGCGGTCTCTGTCATAATACGGTCTATTAATATAAAGAAAAAGCAAATAAAAACTTAGAATTGTGTCTGTTGTTGCAATGTGTACATCTTTTCCGTTTATTTTGACTATATTATAATTGTGACACGCACCGGGAGACGGCTCATATACAAATGCAACGGTTCTGCCATCAACTATGATTTCAAAATGAGAAGCAATGTGTTCTCCGAATTCTTCGCGCTTCTCAATAATGACGCTTTTGAAATCGCCTGTCTTATCCAGAACCTTTTTTATTTTACTGGCAGATTTTTCTGCATGTTCAGACAATAAATCAAATGACGGCATGCTTGAATACAATACGGGACGGTCTGCTTTTTTTAAATGCTCTGAAAATAATGAACACGCATATCCTCCAAAAAATACGAGTTTTTCAGAAACTGCTTCATCACGTATCAAATCAAATATTTCTATTTCTTTTTTATTTGGAGATAGTGCAGACTCCTTTGCATTTTTCAAACAGTTTTCACCTTTCAATTGGTAATTTTTATTAAAACGCATAAGTCGACTGTAAACTTTCTCCCATCGTGACACATCGCCGTCCGGACGAGAGAGCTCTAAATACATGGACATTCTTAAAAAGTTAACGGGCGCATAAAGTATTCCATTTTTTTCAATTGCTTCGCGCATTAAACTCTTAAATAATTCCGGTTCTATAAATGTTATATCTGCAACACCAATAAAATTTACGAATACTTTATATGTTCCTGTGTGCATGCCCGATTTTGCCTCAACATCACTAAATCCTTTACTGTAAAAAATATCGGCAAGTTCTTTTGCATCGTCTAATGAATTTGGAGAGAAGAAATCATAATCAGGAATCTCTCGAGTCATGTCATAAAATTGGTCCTTTTTGGGAAGAATGTTATTTATCGCAGTTCCTCCATAACAAATTAGTTTTTTCTTTACTAGAAATTGTTCGACAATTGAAACTATTTCTTTTATTGTTGGGTTACTTACTAAATTTTCACCCTGTTTGGCTTCTATTTCTTTTTGAGATTTCTTCAATATTTCTAGAGCGCGCTGTTCTTTGCTTTCACTCATTTGGATATTGTATTGTGCCACTATATAATATACTATTATATAATATATAATGTTATAGTTAAATTAAACTAAAATAAATAAATGAAGAATACATATATTACACATTTTCTCAATTTAAACGCCCATTTTCTCAATTTAAACGCCCATTTTCTAAAATATGTTTACATATTATATCATTCCATTTATCATAACACGCATCACGAGTTAAATGTAATTTACTAAATTGGAAAGCATTTTCAGCAATTATCAACGCTTTATCGTAATTATCCAAACACCATTTCGTTTTTTCAATCAAATCAGATAAGTCTCTTTTTACAGGAATATAATGTTCCCATTCTTTTAAAAATTCAAAGAAAAATTCTTTATGTGGTCTATCTACAAGTAATAAAGGTCTATGCGACCAAAGTAAATGTTTAAGTCGTCCAGAATATCCGGCTCCTTCAATATCAATTAAAATAGAATATTTTTCAACTAATTTAGGAGTAGATATATATTTACTACTATTAAGCTGTGTATTTCCTGAGCTTATCCAATGCATATCTAAAATATCAAATAATTCTTTATTATCACTACCTATTTTTACTAATTCTTCTCTCATAATATTTGTTTTCATATTTCCTATCCAACCAACTTTATTTATTTCGTAATTTTTTAATCCAGCAATATCTATTTCTTCAATCAATTTTTCGTAGTCATTTATACCCACTTGTGGCCAAGAATGAAAGTTAAAATCAGGAACTACATTATTGTAATTATTTTTTTTGCTATAAGTTAAATCATTATTATAATTTTCATAATCTCCTGTATGAATTTTAATTTCATTAAAATCATTCCAATTGTATTTTTCATCTGCTTTTTGAATACACCAAATTGTTGAAGGATTGCGTGTTTCGTATCCACCTAAATCATTGAAATTTAATTTACCATCAATTTTTGAAAATAAAAATGCCATAATAAGTAAAAGTTCAGTAACTAATGTATTATATTAATTCATTAATTTAGGATTTTGAACGATTTCTAAAATGGGTGTTTTAAATGAAATGAGAAAAGGTGTAAAAGTGAGAGAGGATTAAAGGGGGAACGGAACATAGGGGGTGTTCCCTTTAGTAATAAGTAATTATATTATTTTATCATTATATATTAATAATAATAATTTTATAATAATTTATTGAAATAAAATAATAATGACATCATTTTTAAATGGAGCCACTCCAATTAGCGCATTATTTTCATCAAATAAAGAAGCATTTAGTCTTTCATCTCCATTTTCTTCCTCTACAGATGCATCTGGAAACCCTGTAACTGACGCATCTGGAAACCCTGTAACTGACGCATCAGGAGGAATGTTCGACAGTGTTAGCAGCATGTTTTCTTCTTCATCAGATGCATCCGGAAATCCTACAACCGACGCATCTGGGAACTCTACATCAGGGGGAGTATTCGGCAGTATGAGCAGCATGTTTTCTTCTTCTTCTACAGATGCATCAGGAAACCCCACAGTTGACGCATCCGCAAATCCTTCTCCGCCAACTCTTGACGCGTCAGGGAATCCAGTAAATCCAAATCCATCCATTTCCACATATATGGATTTTTTTAAAAGTTTATTTTATTTATTTATCAAAATTTGTATTGTTGGATATTTGGGTGCATCGTTTTTATGTTTAGTACGAATGTCAAGACAAGATTTGACAAATTATTTGCCTTCTGACATTAACCGTTATCCTTATTGTAGTCCAGATGGAACTCAAGAATTTGGCGTTGAAGGAGACCCAATATATTCTTATGGATTCCCGTATAATTTATATTGTGACTCAAATGATGATGAAAAATGTTCCAAAACATGCAAAGTCATAAAAAATGAGCTGCGAGACCCTGACGCATTTGTTGAATACACACCGTTTGCTTTTTGGCTGTCGCTTTCTATGAAAAATACGTATGCAACGTTTAGAGCATTCATTAAAATGGTTTGCATCAAAATGGGTAATTTGTCAAAACAAAATCAATATGATACATATGGAGTTCTTGAAAATGTCATCATGCTTCTTGGAGTATTATTAGTCTACATTCTTGCATTATATGGCGGGTTCATTGGATTTTTTATGACGTATGCATTTCAATTTTACAATAGCGGATTTCTGATGAGCGGATTTGCATGGACTCTTGGACTATTTTTAATATCATGGATACCACCGTTCTTCAATTTTTTCGGGTTTATTATTCAAGTGTTGGTTACATTTTTGTGGATTCCATTTACCCAAAATAAAGAATACCCGGACCCAACAAAAAATACCAAGGTTGTTTTTGAGATATTTAAAAGTAAAAAAAATCTGCTCATTTTGTTATTTAGCATTGGAATGGTAATGAATGCATTTAGTTACTTGACTGCCTATGAGCCGGTCTATGTTTTAGTAGCCGTTGCAATGTTTTTATTTAATATGTATGGGTTTAACTCATCTAAAGATACGCCCACTTAATATATTAACCGATTAATCAAATGACTTCTTCAACAACAACAACAACACCAACAACAACAACAACAACAACAACAACAACACCATTTGTAAGCGTTTGCACCCCGACTTTCAATAGAAGACCATTTTTACAAACGATAATTAAATGTTTTGACGGCCAAACCTATCCCAAAGACCGAATGGAATGGATAATTGTAGATGACGGCACAGACAAAATTGAAGACATTGTAAAAGACCACCCGCTTGTAAAGTATTTCAAATACGATGAAAAAATGCCCTTGGGAAAAAAACGCAATATTATGCATAAAAAAGCACGCGGTTCAATCATCGTCTATATGGATGATGATGACTATTATCCACCTGAACGCGTGTCTCACGCGGTTGAAATGCTTGTAAAAAACCCGCAAGCATTGTGCGCAGGAAGCAGCGAAATGTACATTTATTTCAAAGATACTGACCAAATGATACAATTCGGACCCTATGGTCCAAATCATGCCACTGCCGGAACATTTGCCTTTCGAAAAGAATTATTACGCGAACATAAATATAATAATGATGCATGTTTGGCAGAAGAACGCGAATTTCTAAAAGGGTATACAGTTCCATTCGTTCAGCTTGATTCCATGAAGACAATATTGGTATTTTCTCATCGTCATAATACATTTGACAAACGCACTTTATTGAACGACCCTTTTAGTCGCGTTATGCGCTTATCTGATAAAGGGGTCGCTGATTTTATCAAAGATGCAGATGTTGTAGATTTTTTTATGAATCTTGAAACTGTTCTTGTGGCATACCCACCAGGAGAACCGGAAATGAAACCTGATGTTGTAAAAGAAACCCAAATATTATTAAAAAAAAAAGAGGACTTAAAAAAGAATGCAATTGAACAGCGTCGGAATCAACAAGAACAACAAGACCTAAAAAAAAAACAATATGATAAAATTGCAGAAACAAATCCTGAAATTTTTCAACGAATTCAATCACAACAAGAACAAATTCACGCTTTGCAAGATGAAAATCAGGTGCTTCAAACTCAATTCAACAAATTAAAAGAAGTTTATTCAAAAACAATTCGAGAGAATATGGAATTAAAAAAGAAATAATGAATGAATAATATGTAAAATATAATATTATACGTAAAATATAATTTTATACGTAAAATATAATATTATATTTATATAAATTAGATATAACATTTTGCAATGACAGGAAACACGAATCCAAAACAATCCGCTCCATTAAACTTTAGGACATCAAACTCATTGGTAACAACAAGGGTGCCACATTATGCCACAAAAACAACTACGGCAAACAGTGTTGTTCCCGGTTTACACCGTCCAAACGCCAACGGCGTTCCCTCAAATATACATCAGCATGATTTCGATGGTCCAAAGTTGAAAGCTCGACCCATAAAGCATTGGAGGCGACAACTAGTTCCCACATCAGTTAATGCGACGGGCGGCACAATAACAGGACCTTCACAACCAATCGGGTCGTCGGGTCAGCGTAATGCAACCATCGGATTATTAATGGACCGACCTGGAGCCGTAACATATGTTGGCAATGCATCGTGCAAGTGTGTGCAGCAACCTGGAAATTCATACACAATTAGCGAACATTTTTTAGAAACACCAAAAAATAAAGGAACAATTGTTGAAAATCAAGGTGTTATTGTTATTGACAACGGCATTGAAAACGGTGGTTATGAAATTAACACTGGTATATATGGCACAAAGTATATTTGCTGCAATCCGCAAAATAATGTAATTAAAAGCGCATCCACGCTTCTCAGTAGAGCATATTATTCAGACTCGACCGGCTATTTGAAATCCAGGTGCAAAACATATCAACAAAATGCATCAATCAATCGAAAATCTGGAGTTACATATCTAGGTCCAGATGGGCAACATTTGTGGGCAACATCTAACGCAAACGGGTCTCAAGTGTATCAGACGAACGATATTTACAAACCAAGAGTGAATCCACATGCGTGCGGCGGTTCAGGTGCATCTACTGTTATATTTAAACCAAATAATTACCAGTATTCAGTTCAAGGCGCAGTCGACAGTAGCACTCGCATTGAAAAGCTTAAATTAAACACCATCAACACGAATGCAAATTCGCTGAGAAGTGCGTTTGGAAATGAAGCGGCTAGTGCGTGCAGGTTTACGGGCAGCAGCGACACGCCCTATTTTCTTAAAAATAAATATCAGCCGCCTATATGTTCTCAGAAAAATTTAGGTGCTATTTATCGTCAAAATCGTAATATTTGTAATGATAACACTTGACTATTGTCTTTTCCTATAGTAATTTTAAAGATAGATAGTTATGAAATTATTGCTGAAGTAGCCTCAACAGAAAAAACACGTAATGAAGGATTAATGTATCGTCAAAATCTTGAACGTGATAGCGGAATGTTGTTTATTTTTGAAACTGAAGAAAAGTATTGTTTTTGGATGAAAAATACACAAATACCTCTGAGTGTTGCATTTATACAAAATAATGGAGTTATTTGTAATATCGCCGATATGCAACCTTATAGTTTGACAGAACACTGTGCTTCTGAACCAGTTAAATATGCTCTTGAAATGGAACAAGGCTGGTTTTCTGATAGAGGAATTACAGCAGGTAGTATTGTTATTAATCAATCATTATTTAATAATTAAATTATACGACGACTATACTTGTGGAGGAATAACGGTTACAGTATTGTCTAAATAGGGACACTTTATAACATTTGGATGTATTGAAAAACAATTATATGCCATATCTTTATACTGAAACAAATTTTCGTTGTCGGTAGTTGGATATACCACAACGCTCCGTTGCGAAGGTGAAGACAAGTAAATAAACAACATGCCGATTAGAAAACTTAAAATAAATAACCTGATTGAAATATATTTCATTTATTTTTACGCGAGATAATATGTGAATATATATAAATGATAATATTAATTTTTTATTAATATTATTAATATCGTTAATATATAGTAAATAATTAATAAAATAAAATAGGTGAGAATGATTAATTTCAAAGAGTGGATACATAAAGAAAATAGTAAATACATTATATCGATTATCTTGGGTCTTGGTTTAGCGGCATTATTTAGAAAAGCGTGCAAGGATGGCGCCTGTATTCATTTTGAATCACCGCCAATGAAGGATTTAACGAGTGGGAGTGTTTATAAATATGGGAGCGAATGTTACAATTATAATGTTGCCACACAAAAATGTAATTCTGATAAAAAAACCGTTGAATTAAGTAACGGATTGCGTAATATGATATAGTATATTTTTATTATTTATATTTAGAGGAAATAAATAATAATATGAACGATACAACAAGTATAGACGATTTGCCGGGAATTGCCAGTGGCGGCGGTGGCGGCGGCGGAATAGTTCAAAATGCTTTAAAGCCTGAAATTCCGCACCAAACTTATTCTCCCAATGTTGTTTCGCAGCAACCACTTCAGCATCAGCATCAGCAGCAGTATCAGCAACCGTCGCAAGCAGCTCCTGATATGAATGTAAATGAATTTATAGGTGGTTTACAGCGCGCAACCGCATCTGGAATGACTGCTCTTCCAATTAGAGACGTTCCCAGAAATACGGAAAGTGTGGTCTCAGACGAACAGACGATGCCCAATTATGTTCCAAAAGCACCTCATGACTATATAAGAGAACATCATGAAAATACGCAATCATTTTTACAGCATCACGAGCGTTTAACAAATCGCGGAGAGTCGATTGATGTGGTGTATGAAACTCTTCAAGTGCCAATTTTATTAGCCATACTCTATTTCACGTTTCAATTGCCCGTTATGCGAAAATATTTACTAATGTATCTTCCAAGTATTTTTAATAAAGATGGAAATCATAATTTATCTGGACTTCTATTTGTAAGTATTCTATTTTCATGCACATACTATGGAATTAATTTTGTTCTTAACCAATTTGTTTTAGAATCTGAATAATAATAAATAGCAAAATTTTAAATATTATATTCTTAAAACTTGGACATTAATATCCTGTGATAAACATGTGTCTTTCTAACATCATATTTGTTTGTATTTCTTGTGATAAATAACTTGCCAAATCTTTAGTTTCATATCCTTTCAAGTTATGATATGATGTTATATCAGAATATACACCTCCTTTAATATTTAAAAAAAAACATTCATTAGACTGGAATTTAACTGTAGTTGGAATGGAACAGGAAATAGATTCAATTTCTCCCTCATCAAACGAAATAATACCTTGGCAGTCTTGATTCAAATTGTAAAAAGTATCATTCCATCCTATTATTCCTCCAATATATTTATATTGTTCTCTATACGTTTGTACTCCCGTCCATAGAAACTCATCTACAAAATTGTTTGTATTATGGTCATATAATAAAATATTACTACAATTTTTTCCATTAAAATAATTATCTATTCCAAATAACTGACTTTGGGTTGGGTTGTAACTATTTATTATTTGTTCAAAAAAATTAAAACTAATAAAATCATTGGACCCATTCAATAAAGTAATATTTGGTCTTTTTTCTATTGATTTTCTAAATGAAAACTTATATTTTTCACTAAGCATATTCAAAAAACAACTATTATAACCAGGAGTTACATCCCCTTGATAGAATTCGTAATAGTTTGCAGTTTCAGGTTTATCTTGAAAATACATATCAAATAGTGATTTTGATACATCTTTTTCGGATCCTATAAATGTAAATGTAAAATGTGCTTTATCATGAAAAACAGCTTTCAAATGAAGTAGGTTTTCCATTTTTCTCTTTGTTATGAATATTCTATTTGGACAACTGTTATACAAAAAATATGGAACACAAATGTCTATGTGTATTTTTTGGGCAGGCTGAGTCATAATATAAATATAAATAATATTAATAATATATTATATAATATTAATATTATTTATACTATTTTTTATTATCATAAATAAATTAAATATAAACAATATCTTAATAATGAAATATTAATACTTATTAAATATTCATTCATATATTCATATACATTCAACCATTTCAACTCATGGGAGCAAATAATTCAACATTTAAAATAAATTATGAAGATATGCAAATGGTGTCTAAACATTCTTACAATAACAATAATAACAATGATGGTAAAAACGATAAATATGCGATAATCAACACACTTGACTCTCTTTGTCAAACATGTTTAATTCCAAACACAATTCCAATATCTGAAGAAGAAGAAGTTATAAATGATGTTATAACAAATTCAAAAAAAACGAAAATAATAATTTACGGATTCAATTCGAATGATGAAAAAGTATATTTGAAACATGAACAACTTGTCAAACTGGGAGTAAAACACGTCTATATTTACACCGGAGGAATGTTTGAATGGCTGCTCCTTCAAGATGTGTACGGTCGCGAATTATTTCCAACAACTTCGAGAGAATTAGACATATTAAAATATAAACCTCGAAAAATTCTTGACATTTTATTCATCAAAATGTAAATAAGATGTGGGTCCAAATTTTATCAAGTTGATTCGGTCTTCTCGAGAATCTTTATACGCCGGCAACGGTGGCGCTTGGTACCAACTATAATAATTGTTCGCGTTTTCCTTCTCCTCCGGAGAATACATTTTAAACTGATTACCATCAATATAAGTTTTCAAACGATGCATCACTCCAACCGTTCTTGAAGCGCGCAAACTGTTAATGAAATGATAAATGTCACCACTGTAGTTATACATTTCTGAATCCACGTCTGCATTCAAAATCAGCGTCGGAATTGTAATTTTTGAAGGAACCGAGTTCAACCATTCATCGTGATATCTGTTGCACTCTTCCAAATATTCGAAACCAATCTTACTTTCTCCCGGTCTATTTCTTTTCTGAATTCTATTCATGCACACTTCTGTGCTTGCTTTGAAATATATGATACACGACGGCTCAACCTCTTTTGCAAACTCATCAAACCATTTCATGTAAATGTCGTACTCGTCCTGTTCAATTTTTTTGGAATCGTAAAGCATTTTGGCAAATACGTGTGCGTCTGTTAAAAGACAGCGCTCTGTAATAATTAGCCTAACGTTTGGCGTTTTCAATGCTTGCCTTATTTTTTTTAGCCTGGTAATGTATGCCATCATTTGAAATCTGAATGCGAACCGTTTAACATCAAGGTACAAATTTGTCAAAATAGGAACGCCGTTCTCATCCTTGATTTGCTCCCAGTCACATGTTGGTTCATCTACAAATATTATAGAATCGTCTTCCTTCTTTTTTTTCAACAACATTATATATTCTCTCAATTGTGCCTTGCCTGTTGTTTTTCCTGAACCAATATTTCCATCAATCGAAACTATCAAGCACGACGATGACGACGAATTTGCATCTCTAGAAAACGAAGCTGAAGCACCCATTTTTTAAGCTAGTATACAATATTGTAAGTTATTTATATTTATTTTTTATAATCAATTTTTATTTAAATAAAGTCTATAATAAGTAAAAAATTGATTATAATAATCATCTAAAAAGAAATTGTTATATCAGTTTAACCACCCTACCTTAATAAAATCATTGAACACATAATGAAAACACAAAAAATAAAAAAATCAAAGTCAACCCAAACCACTATGACATTGTTAGATGTTGATAAAATGATGAATATCGCGTCAATCACACTACATTCAGAAGGAGATGACGCATCCAGTGAGGAATACGAAGAAGACAACGACATCTACAGTAGTGGTGATGAAATGGAAATAGAAGAACCAATGCTATCAGATGATGATTTGGGACTGCTACATGAAGATGCATTATTTTTAATTGACGAATTTATAAAATCGAATCCTCTTTTATTTAGTAGTGCCGAGTTTGAAACTATTGTGTATGACCACGTTCAATCCATCTTGCATTTTTCTATCAACTACAGAAGGTACGACGATGACGACTACGCCGGCGAAAACGACGACTGCGATGAAGACGAAAATGAAACAGTCATGTCGTGTCAAATTGACGAGTTGATAAATGTGGCAATGCACGATTATTTTAAATTTATTCGTCCACACCGGTCATACAAGTATTCGTTTATAAGAAAGTCTCCCAACTTGGAAAAAATGAAAAAAAAACTAGAGTTCTTAGAGTCACTTTATCAGCCAGAGCAAAAAACAGAAGAGTGGTATTCACACCGCCACGGGCTCATTACAGCAAGTTCGGTTTGGAAAGCGTTTGGTTCACAGTCTGTGCAAAATCAGCTCATATATGAAAAATGCATGCCGTTTGACCCGACAAAATACAGCCGCGTCAACACAGAATCATCTTTACACTGGGGTCAAAAATATGAAGTGCTTTCAAAACAGCTGTATGAAGAAATAAACGGCACAAAAGTTCAAGAATTTGGCTGCATTCGACATCCAAACTCAAACTATTACTTTATTGGAGCTTCACCGGATGGAATAAATGTGTGTCCGTTATCGAAATTATACGGTCGCTTGGTTGAAATAAAGAATGTTGTATCTAGAGAGATTAATGGAATTCCAAAGGAAGATTATTGGATTCAAATGCAGATTCAAATGGAGGTTTGTAATTTACCTGAATGCGACTTTGAAGAAACTAAATTTACTGAATATGAAGATGAGGATGCGTTTAATGCGGACTCAGATGAAACGAACGATTCTTCAAAATGGAATTATAATTTGAATGGAAAAAGGCGAGGGGTTATTGTGTATTTTGCGAAAGATGATAAACCATTTTATCAGTATGCTCCATTGAACATTACAACCAAGGCGGAATTTGATGAATGGTTTGAAGAAACCATAAACACGCATGATAATCTCACGTGGATAAAAAACATTTACTGGCGACTTGAAGTTTACAGCTGTGTGCTTGTTTTGCGAAATAAAGAATGGTTTAAAAATGCGGTTGTCAAAATAGAAGAATTATGGAAAACAATTGAAACCGAAAAACAAACCGGGTTTCAGCACAGAGCTCCTAAAAGAAATACAAATACAAAGACTGCATCTTTTGAAAATAAGGCTGGGAATAAAAGCGGTGAACTTTGTTCTTTATTACAAAACATTTGTCATATTGAATTGAAATAACGCATAACATTTCCTACATCATAACATTTTCCCATATATTCTTTTTTTATTTATAATTTTATAAAGAAAAAAAGAATACTTAACAGTTGAAGTATTCAATTATCTTTATCACAATTGAAGTATTCATAACAATTGAAGTATTCATAACAATTGAAGTAGTCAACTATATTCATCAAAGTATTGTTAACTTCATGATTAATAATGCAATATTCAAAACATTTTTCTCCAATTTCAGAAATTTTATTATATTTATAAATATCATCCATTATATTTGAAAAATTATTAAATATACCTTCTTCATAAAACCCATTATTGACTCTTGTCAAATTATATAAATAAATAAACTTATTATCACTTTTAGTTATTACACTTGGTATTTTAACTAATGCTCCATCCAATGATGACGTGCCCATTGAAAATAAAATATCAACATTATTATATAAATAATCATATTTATCATTATCTAACAGTAACCCAGTAAAAATTATATTAATATTTGCATTTTTATACGATGGATTATCTGTAATTAAATTTTTACCATCGCCACATCCAATAATATGTACATTTTTTATAAATGAAGTATTGTATAAAGAAAGATTATCTAATACATTTATTAAGCTGAATATTTTATCAGAATCTAATCTTCCTAGATATCCAATATTAATTTCGCATTCTTTTTTTATATTATATTTTTGGCAATAGCTAATTTCATTTTGCTTGACATATATTGGAATAATTTTATGTTGAAATACAGTAATTGTTTTTGATACAATTTCATTTGTTTCATCTTGGCAACATATATCTTTGTCAATAAATTTTTTATTTATTACTTCTTTTCTTGTAATACACGAACTATCTGTTAAAAACTCAACACTATCTTGGCAACATATATTTTTGTTGATAAGGTTTAGATGATTTATTACTTCTTTTCTTGTAATACACGAACTATCTGTTAAAAACTCAACACTTTTTTGATGAGCCATATAATAATACATAATTTTAGATTGTTTTGATAAATTAATTTTTACTTCAAGAGACATTGTTAATGGTATTATTAAATTTACATCATCATTACTTTCAATTACAAAATTTGAACCACGTAATGTGTCTTCATCTGGGAAAGAGATTAAATGTATTTTATTATTGAATCCAGTTAATTTATTTAAATGACCATTTTCATAATCTATATAACTAACTTTATAACCAATATTACTTAAGTCGACAGCTAAATTTACAAATAATATTTCAAAACCACCTATAGTTTTAGATGGTAAAAAAAATATAAAATGTTTATTGTTAATATAATTCTTTTTTTCAGGTAACAAATTATACATATGAACTGCGTGAGTTAATGCTTTTTTATATTCAATGATACCATATTTTGTATTATTGTATTGTACATATGATGATATTAAATTTATACTATTTAGTTTTAGAAATCTTAAAAATTCACTGATAGGCGGTATCATATAATTTAAAATATAATCGTTTATTGTATTATTATCACTTAATTTAAAATACATTTCTATATAAAATATAAAATTTAATAAAGTTTTCATATATTCATCTAGACCTGACCATCTGGAAGCATCTTTAATTCTATAAAAACCAGTTGTAACTGTATAATCATGATACGTTTTTCCATGTGACCATGTCACCCAGTTTCTAAATGAATCACCTTCATAAAGTTGACAATATATTTGATTTAAAAAATTATCATTTTTTTTTTTATTTGAGAGAATTATACTCATTAAATCAATCATTTTATTAGAAACAAAACTTCTAAAAACACATGCTGATGTATGCGGACTCTCTTTTACAATTATTACATCATTTATTTTATCATAACCAAGTTCCAGTATACAAGAATCACAAAACTTTTTATTATCATGTCTATTTTCATTTTCATAAAAAAGTGTTGTATTATTAGAGTAGGACATAAATTGAGGATTATTATTTAAAAAATTAATAGCTGTTTTTAAGAAATTATCATTAATCCACATATCGTCACTATCTAATACTGTAAAATATGAGCTATTTATTTTTTGATACAATTTAAATGTTGTTTCTAAAAGACCACAATTCTTTTCATTTGAAGTAAAATATATATTATCCGGGTATTTTTTATAATATTCTTCAATGATACTGATAGAATTATCAGTTGATGCATCATCTACTATTATTACCAAAAAACTATATGGAATATTTTGACTAAATATTGATAATAAACATTCATTTAAATATTTACCATTATTATAGTTCGGAATTAAAATATTAATATCACGAAAATAACTACACATTTATATGTAATATAATATAATTAATATATGCGTATATATATATATATATATGATTATATTATCTAGATATATATATTATCTATATATTTATAAAAAAAATAGTATTAATATTTAAATATCCTATATATACCTATACTTGACCCAGGTTGGCATCAGCATCAGCATCATACGCGTAAACATTGACGCGCGTATCTTTTGATGAAAAGGGAATCATTGGAGGAAAGTGTGGAATATTTATTTTTTTATCTTCGTATAATGTTCCGCACATGTTTGCGGGGCTGCAGGTTCCGTTGTTCGGTGTTGCCCAGTAACGAACATTGTTTGTTCTTTGAAGATAACTACTTGGGAAAATGGGATAAAACGCCGACATGGATTTACTGTCTAAATCCGATAATCCTCCTCCGCCTTTCTGAAGGGGGTAGTCTCCTTGCAACAACGGTTTCGTTACGCTGGTTGGAAACGTACCAGGTTCAAGAAGGTGTGACATAAAATTCTCTCGAACCGGTGTAAAAAAGAATGAACCGATGAGAGCGAGCAATAATGCTAAAATTAAAAATAAAATATTGTCTGTTTTACTTATCATACTTGCTGATAGTTAGTTGTTGATGTCGTTATAAGTATTATAATATAAATATATAATTAAATATATTATAATATTCATTTTTTTAAATGAAATATTTTATTTAAAATACTTTATTGCATTTTTTTATGAATCATTTATGTATGTATAACATCCGCTCTATGTTTGATACACTTGTCGTCTACATGAAACGATGGAACATCTTTTGTTTGCGGAACAATCGATAAAATGCATTTCGCTTTATGACCGTAAAGCGGCTCAGTGCACCCTTTTTCTTTCTTTTTTGCAAAATTAAATATTTTTGGAGGAGGGTCATTTTTAGTGCATCTTGACCTAAAATGCTCATATCTCTCGCGAACGTCGCAATAAGACAATCCTGATTTTTTATCCAATCGCTTATTCACAATTTCATGAAGACGATATATGTATTTAGAAAATGTTTCTCTTGACTTTAAATGGCACTCGCGAATCGGGTTTGCTTTCAAATTACTAGTCAAATTGATTCGGCAGTATTTGCACGGTAGCACATACCTTAGGCTATATACAAAATCAGAGTAATGTTTTTTGTCTTCCGCAGTAGGATTTGTGGGATAATTAAAACTCATCGTGTGTAAAAAATGCCACATTGGAGGACCCCATACTGATGTAAGCATTCCGTCTCCGCTGTTGTAGTCATTTTTAGAAAATATATATGTTGATGAAGACTTTTTTTTCGTTTTTTTATTTTGATTCTTTATAAATTTTCCATTTCTATTTTTTGTTTTATTTTGATTTTTTCCAGAGACATTCGTCATAATGTTGTATTGTTATATTCACACAATATTAATTTTTTTTATTAAAAAAATAATATTCGTAAGTAAAATAATTTTATTGTATAATTATATATTTATATATTATAGAAACATATATAGCAACTTAACATAAAAATGTCAATTTCTGCAAAATCTGTAAAAACAACGTTGGAAACAATCTATTCTAAACGACACCTTGTGGTAATGCTACTAGTCGCGTGTTTGTTCATTTGGATTGGTGTCTATGTCTATAAAACATACGTCAGTTCATATTTAGGCTCGTCATTAGAGGGGTACGCATCTAGTATGGGAGATAACGCCCCTCCATCATCGGACAATAAAAAAACTGCAACACTTTACATGTTTGGAACAAGTTGGTGTCCGCACTGTAAAACAGCTAAACCAATTTGGGAAGAATTTGTAAACAGTAACCAAAATATGAAGGTTGGAAATTATAGCATACTTTATAAAAGTGTTGACTGTGACGCAGATTCTGACGGAAAACAGCTTGCAGATAAATTCAATGTCAAAGGATATCCCACATTTAAATTAGAAAGAGGACCTGGAGATGTTGTCGACTTTGAAGCAAAGCCGTCGAACGACAATTTTACAAATCTTCTTCAAACATCACTCACTTAAGGGGACATTGCTGTCCCCTCTGACCCCTTGCCCATAAAGGATGCCGGTCACATGTCAAATATAACATGTGACCGGCATCTGACTCGCTGAACATGATTTTGATAATGGCCGGGGGGGATTAAAGGGGGATGTCCCCCTTCCTTCTATTGATTATAATTTTTTTCTTCACAGGTTCTGCGCCCTTGGGCATGAGTTCGCCAATGACTGACACTTGTTTATCGTTCAACTCAAAACGCTGACCTATTACGCGAACACAAATAAAATCTTTTTCATTCACCGAATTAAAGTATGAATTGGATGAATGATGGTCGCGTGATACATAAATAATTACCGGCGACTTCTTTTCATCTAAACTTGTAAATGCTCGTATACCTGCCTGCGTGATATTTTTAGCATAACAGCAGATTCGCATGCCTTCAACCGGACAGCAAATGCTGCATTCAAAAACAACCTCGAATTCTACATATTTACTTGTAAGTGTCCCGCTAGAGAACTTTATAATGCGGATAGATTCTGGCTTTACATATCCTTCTACAATGCACTTACCTTCCATTTTTGCAGAAATTGTGTTTTTTATTGTCGTTTCCACATTCGAACCAACTAGAATGAATGGAACAACAACCCTAGTTGTCATTATCGTTTTTGAATATAATTCATTTTCTTCCACTTGGAAGGATGATGATTTTTTTTGTATAAGTGACGACGATGACGACGATGACGACGATGACGACGACGATGACATTGTGTATATATAATATACTCTATTATATATTCTTTATATTCTCTATATTTTTTCAATTTTTTTATTTATTGTTTATTCATAACTTTATTATAAACGTTAGAGATTCTTTATTAATTTTATTTTTTTTATGTTTACTATTTATTCTTTTTGATATGCGTTGATGATTCAATTTATGTGTTTGATAATCTTTGTACACATTATGACTTTCGTTATGATTTTTTCTTATTTCGTGATAATTTTTTCTTATTTCGTGATAATTTTTTCTTATTTCGTGATGATTTTTTCTTATTTTTACATTTTTTAGTATTTTTACATTTTTTTTGCCTTTTTCTTCCTCCCACATTGTCATGTTGCGACGACGGCTGTCGTCGTTGTTCTTGTTGTCGTTGTTGTCGTCCGGTATCTTGTACTTCAGGAGCTTCAGCTATTTCATAAATTTCATCATATAAATTGATAGACTCATCGGTTAATGAAGTTAATTTAGCCAAACCGGTAACCATTCTATCTACATCTTCAAGTCGTTTTTGTAAAAAAGCCACTTTATCCGACTGTTCTTGAACTTGGAGCGTAATCATAGATTTGCGGATATTTCCTTTTAATTTTCCAAGTGCTGTAAGAACATTTTCTACTAAATCATGTGACAAATCATGATTTTTAACAATAGTATCATGTAAGTCTTTAGTAATAGTAAAACCTGTCCTTAATGCACTCTTAAAAAATTCCAAGCACATTATATACCTGCTTGTAAGTACATTTATAATATCATCATCAAATTGAAAATCTGCAGTTTGCATTTTTGAAAAATCAATTAATTCTAGTTTTTTCATAATTATTAATTGTGATTTATCCATGAAGATATTGAAGTATTTAATTGCATTTTGAGGTGTGATACTTCGAATATTTCGTGTAAAATCTATAAATAGTTTAAAATATACTTTAAGTGGACACATTAAAAGGTTAACACAAACATTTATACCATCATATTGATCAGTGGTATTTAATAAATCATAAAGTAAATCTTCAATATAATTCGAACCCGATATACCCTCCTTAATAAATGACTCTTGTCTATCAGGTCCTTTTATATTCTTTTTAATATACTTCACATCTTCGGGTCCGAATGGACTCAATTTAGATTTAATAAGGTTAAAATATTCAGAAAAAAAGTCTTCATTAACAGACATTCTTTCTATAAACGCTGCTATAAACGCTTCAACATTGGGGAATTCAACATTGGGGAGTAATCTTGGGGGAGTGACTGTACACCCGATTTCACTAAAAAATATTTGGATATGTCTAATTTGCTCATCTCGTGAGAGTAAGGGATTGGGTAGGGCTCGGGCTTCTTCAACGGCTGGTAGTACATGATCAAAAAATAAGGCACAACTTCTAAGACTTCTACTCATAATAGTAAATATTATATAATTGTATAATATAATATAATATAATTATTCTCTCTTCTCTCTAAAAATGAAAAATGCAAATATAATAAAATAAAATGTTGATACGTTTTTGATTCTACATTTTATTTATACAAGTTTCATAAGTATAAATTAGAGAGATTTATAAAATACAAATTACAAATTCGAAAATCCTATAAAAGAGAAATAAAAATTATCAAAAATGACTCATATAATTTTTCAGGTGTCCCCACATGCATCAAAACAATAAATTCACTAGACGACAGAATAGATTGATTTTTGCGCATTTTTTACCGAATATTGATTTTTGCGCATTTTATAAACGAATTAAATTATGATTAAACAATTAAACAGAATACACCGCTTCGACCATATTAAGATTCCATCTTTTATCATTCAACTTTATATCATTATAATAAAGAAGAATAATTTCTTGCAATATACAATATGTTATTTGAGTAAGACTTTGAGGTATTTCAATAGGTTGTTTAAAATCATACTGTTGTAATATATCTTGAAGCGTGCGTTTTTTTGTTGGAGATGCGCTGCATACACTTCCTCGATTTTGATTTTCTTTTATTTTAAATGCAACACCATCTTTTACAGATTGTGAAAATCCCAAAAATTGTGCAAAACTTGTTTTATCAATTTTAAATTTGCTCGTTAAATTGTTCCGCTCTTCACTTGTTAATTCACTCTGGTTAAACGCATTCCATTCATCTGTTTTATTTTTTTTGTAATACATTGAGACATCTTTTGATGCAGGCGACGCAGACACATCTTTTGAAGGAACAAATAAATACGCACCGGTTGCACCGGTTGCACCGGTTGATAGTTTATCTTCTTTAATTATTGTAACAAACTGACTAAAATATTTTAATATATTTTTAGCGCATGTCGGTGCATAAACATCTGCTGTATACTTTGCTTCCTCGTATGCTATCTTCGTTTTTAAACCAGCTTCATCTTTTATTTTTTTTGAAATTTGTTCTATATGATTCAAATTTATTATTAGTGAATTCATTTCGTTAAATGTTAAACGGTCCATTATATGAATAAAAATATACCAATGTATTTCATCCAAATCTATTGCTCTTCCAATCACATGTATCATTTCGTTACAATAAATATACCAAATTCTATCTCTCGATATCATGGGTATTGCACCCGAAATTAACTTCAACGCGGGGTCTTGTGCGTCTGCAATATCATTTTTTATTTTTTTAGTCAATGATGTATTTATAGTTAAATTGTATACGTATGATATACTTGAAATAATATTTTTTACACTTTCATATTCTCGACTCGTATTTTCTTCTTTTTTCTCTCTTCTCTCGCTTAACATACCTACTTTTACCTTTTCTGATTGTGATACTTTCACAGTTATTTTATCACGTTTGAAAGGAATTGGCGTGCTTCTTTCAAATAAGCTAATCATCTTATCATTTAATTCAATCGGCTGAAAAAGATAATAATCACCAATATTTATTAAATTTCCATATTTTCCATAGTAATCAGAAATATATTCATTTTTATCATTTATCATTTGTGTGAGTGCAAAATTAATTTGGAGCTGTGAATATGTTTTTATACGATTTATAAAATGAGTCAAATCTACCTTGGTATAAAAATGCCTTTCTTTAAATGCGGATTTTATTATTCTAATAATATTTTCAACATTCATTAAAATAAATGTTTCATTAAATGTTCCCAGTGTAACATCCTCTTCTTTTATTTTAGCGCCAGGAGTGCACGCATATTGACAACTTTTCATATAGTCGCATGTGGACGTAAATGGCTTATCGCCTATTCTATAAACAATAGTACCACCTGTAGATAATGATAACTCTATTTCAGTATTGATATTTTCTTCTGTAAAATTACCTTGATTTATATTTAAAATACAATCAACAGAAGATTCTTTGAGCACTCTACTAACCACGCCCATTTTAACCGCTTTGGTTTCAGAAAAACGATACATTGCTAAATCTGCTGACTCTTTTTCTGTTCCCAAAATACTTGCATGCAGAAAAATTTGAACATTTCTTTGGTTAAAAGGCAATTTTTTATGGCTGCACGTTCTTACTCCGCGACCTATAATTTGTTCGATTGCGCTCATATTGTACCACGGGTCCATTACGTGTATTTGGCGAATATTTTTCAAATCAACGCCCTCTGACCCTGATTTTGAAATAATAACAACTTTACATTTTGAACCATCAAAATTTTTATCAGAACGAAGTGCATTAATTTCAACGTCATTATTTGGAGAAATAGATTGTTTGCCCGTTATTAATGCATATTTTAGCCCATTTGATTTTATAGAAGACGCGCTTGCGCTTGAAAACAAGGACTTTGATGATGTATTTTCATTTTTATACCTTGTAAATCCCAACTCCTCTAATGCAAGCGCCATTGGAACTACCCCGCTCTCGATAAAATAAGTGTATATCAGAACAATCCCTTCGCAAAACGAACTTTTAGATGGCGATTTTTTATTATAACTTGAAACAATATTATCGCATATGGATTTGATTTTCGAACTATATTTTACAATATGTTCTTGTGAAAATATCCGATTTTTTGAGTTTTTATAGACATACTGACCTTTTTCTTTTTTCATAACATTTAACAACCCTCTCTCCCCATATGTGTATTCTAAATCTTCTTCGTCGTCGTTCTTGTACGGGTACGTCATATTCAATATTTGCCGAAATGAAATCAAATCGTTGATAGTGTATCCTGAAAGTGCGCTATTATCAGTAATGTCGCCAATCTCGGTATAGTCTTCCAAATCATCACCACCACCTTCTACAAGTTCTCTAACATTTCTCCTCCTACTATCCTGTTCCTCCATTTTTCCCAATTTTCTCTCGTAGACATCATTTTGATGTTTTCCAACATTGGTAACATATACATCTACATGTTCTAATCCAGGAACCGTTGTTTTTCCGTCAAATGTAACTTTGGGATACAATATGCTCCCTCTTGTTCTATTTTCTCCATCATACACTTCTTGCTGCTTAAGTGCGTTGCTTTTAGAAAATTGCGACGGAAAAATCCGATATGGAAATGTATACGGATTTTCACCTCTTACATATGATATATATCCGATAGATGCCTCTTTTAATAACTCTCTTCCCACTTGTTTCCCTTCAACGATTAAAAGATTATTATCAGAGTCAAACAAATCGCTCGAATAAATACGAGGGCGTCTATCATTTATTCGCATGAGATTTAAAAGCCAGACGATTTCTTTCGGGTCATTAAACATCGGTGTTGCTGATAAAAATAATAATCGTAAATTTTCTGCATATTTTACAAGATTTACTAGATAAGCTGCATCTTTATTATTAGATTTTAAATTATGAACTTCGTCGATAATTATCAACCTGTTATTGAAATATTTTCTTAGCCTTTTGATTCCTTCACGACTTACTTTCATTTTTAATTCACCTTCTTCTTCTTCTTCTTCCTCTTCTTCTTCTTCTTCCTCTTCTTCCTCTTCTTCTTCTTCTTCCTCTTCTTCCTCTTCTTCCTCTTCTTCTTCTTCTTCTTCTTCGCCTTCGCCTTCGCCTTCGACTTCACCTTCACCTTCTTCTTCTTCTTCTTCTTCTTCTTCTTCTTCTTCCTCTTCGCCTTCTTCTTCTTCTTCGCCTTCACCTTCTTCGCCTTCGACACCCTTTTTAACGATTTTAGACTTTTTTATAATCCCTTCTCCACTAATCAACATTTTTATAATCGATGAAAACTTTTGATATCCAAAAAATAAATATGACTTTTTTATTATTTTATCAATCTGTTTTTTTATTTTTAATTTAATCTTTTCTTCTTCTAACACATTGCCAACTTCATTACCATCAATGTCAAACATATGTAAATTAATTTCTTTCAAATACTTATTTCCGGTACATCCGCTTATTGTCCATTTTCCTGCTTCATTCCGATGCAATTTACTAATGTCAAATAATTCTTTTTTGAAATTATTTTTTACGTTTATGCTTGAAATAACAACTATTTCTTGTTTTATTCCCATTTGATTCAAATAATCTCTCATATTTTCAGATATTCCAATGGCAGAACATGTTTTCCCGGAACCTAGACCATGATACAGAAGTAAACTATTATATGGTGTTTGAAATGACATGAAATTTTTTACAAAATATTGATGCTGTTGCAATTCATATGTTGCATTGCACATTTTATCGGCATGTTCTATAAGTTCTTTATTTCTGTATACATTTTCAGTATTCATTGTGTCATAGAATTCTTTTTTTTCTGAAATTTTTATATTAAAATTTTCATCATTTAAATCGGGATAAAGAAAATCATTATTTATTTTTTTATTACCTTTATTCTCACTCGGAAGAATCTTTATTTTTTTTTTTAATGGCAATACTTGAATCTCGACAGTTGTTGCTGCTTCTTCATCCTCCTGAACTTGCTTCGCCTTTTTTGGTTTCATTTTTATTTTCCTCATTTTATTTTTTGAAGCACACCGATTTTTTTCGGTTTTATAACACTCATCGTCATTTGCACTCGCAGTTGCATCAGGATTATAAATACACCTTTCAGTTTCTTCAT
>Ga0315284_10000419_pt1 | contig 58325 bp, 48 predicted proteins | sample YL17G09_16_MG_FD_203696 | JGI IMG/M metagenome (GOLD analysis project Ga0315284, IMG submission 203696) | Sediment microbial communities from Yellowstone Lake, YNP, Wyoming, USA - YL17G09_16 | ecosystem: Environmental > Aquatic > Freshwater > Lake > Sediment | place: USA: Wyoming | collected...
ATCGTCCCGCAAGACCTCGGCAAAGCCGATGATTCCGCTGAGCGGCGTGCGGATCTCATGAGGGAGAGAGAGAGTAAGATTGATTCGGAGCTCATCGAGCTTGCGCTCCGCTTCCTGAACAGCGGTGTGCTGCTTCTCCAGCCGGGCACGGACAGCGGCGAGCAACTCCGGAATGGCGAAAGGCTTCGTGAGGAAGTCATCGGCTCCGAGATCCATGCCTTGCCGCATCGTGCCGCGTTCCATATTCCCAGTGAGGAAAATGAACGGGATGGTCGCCGTAGAGGGATCCTCCCGCAATACCTTGAGTGTGCCATAGCCGTCGAGGTTAGGCATCAAAATGTCGCAAATCACAAGATCCGGCGAGGACCTGCGTGCAGTTTCAATCCCGCCGAGTCCGTCCCCAGCCTCCAGCACTTCGAATCCTTCCCCCTGAAGTGCAGTGACAATGAGTTCGCGGAGCGACGGCTCGTCGTCTACAACGAGGATTTTCGTCATCCAGAGTGGCAGCCGTGTTATTCTTGGGAACGTCATCTCAAATATTGCGGAAAGTTGGGAGAGAAACAAGACGGATGAGGCTTGACAATCGTCCGCGGGATGCATATATTTAGGCATTCCGAACTTATTCTTACGGTTATCCTATAAAAAACTGACCGTGTCGGTGCTGGCTCCGCTAGGGGTCCGTACGTTTCGGAGAATGCCGGAGGTTTCCTTGCTCATCGTCGCTTGATTTCCAAACGTTGGGGAGTTCTATGGCAAGCGAACAAATCGAAAACTACCTGAAAAACATTTACAAGCTCCAAGAGTCTGAAGGAAAAGTCACCACGACCTCGCTCTCCGAGCGACTGAGGATTTCTCCGCCATCTGTGACAGAAATGATCAAGAAGCTCGGAGACGAAGGGAGCGTGACCCATACGCCGTACAAGGGTGTCGAGTTGACGGTCGAGGGGAGAAAGAAGGCGTTGCACATTATCCGTCGCCACCGCCTTTGGGAGCTTTTCCTGACCGAGGTGTTGAAGTATCCGTGGGATGAGATCGACGAAGAAGCTGAGCGGTTGGAGCATATCACCTCCGAGCGACTTGAGCAGAGGCTCGATGAGGCGCTGGGATATCCCCGGAAAGATCCTCACGGCCACATCATTCCCACCGCGGGAGGGGATATTGAAGAGGCTGCCCTCTTGTCTCTTGCCGATGTCGAGCCAGGCACGACGGTCACGGTCGCGCGAGTCAGTGACTCGAGTCCCGAAATTCTCCAATATGCAGCGAAGCTTGGAATCACCCTAAGCAGGAAAATCAAAGTCAAAGATCGCGTCGCGTTTGACGGCTCGTTGCGCGTCGAAGTTGGAAGGAAGGAACAATTCGTGAGTTCCAAACTCGCCAAGAACATTTTTGTGGAGGAGACATGAATGAGCGCGCACTCTGAACACTCCTCTGTATCGCTCGCTGAGGTTCATCAGACCGTCGTCATCCCGAAGAATGTTGGGCTGCTGAAGAAGCTCCTGGCGTTTGTAGGCCCGGCCTATCTTATCAGCGTCGGCTACATGGATCCGGGCAACTGGGCGACCGACCTCGAAGGAGGTGCTCGGTTTGGATATCAGCTGATCTGGGTGCTGCTGATGTCCAACCTGATGGCCGTGTTGCTGCAGACTCTCTCCGCCCGCATGGGTATCGTCACCGGACGAGATCTCGCCCAGGCCTGCCGGGAGAATTATCCTAAACCGGTGTCGTACGTGCTCTGGGTCTTATGCGAAATTGCCATCGCGGCGTGTGACCTTGCTGAAGTTCTGGGGACCGCAATTGGCTTGAATCTCCTCTTTGGACTCCCGCTGATCTATGGCGTCATCATCACGGGTTTTGATACGATGTTGCTGCTCGTGATCCAGCAATATGGTATCCGGAAAATGGAAGCATTGATTCTCGTGCTTGTCTTCACCATCGGTGTTTGCTTCATTATTGAGGTGTTCCTCGCAAAGCCCGTGTGGAGTGAAGTTGCGACAGGTTTCGTTCCACATCTGACGTCCGAGAGCCTCTATGTTGCCATCGGCATACTCGGCGCAACGGTGATGCCGCACAATCTCTATCTCCATTCTGCACTTGTTCAGACCCGCGTAGTCGGAGCGACGCATGAGAGTAAACGAATGGCGTGCAACTACAATCTGGCTGACACAGCAATTGCGCTGAACGGGGCATTCTTTGTCAATGCCGCGATTCTGATCGTTTCAGCAGCAGTGTTCTTCAAGAACGGTGTCGTCGTGACCCAAATTCAGCAGGCCCACGGACTCCTTGCCCCCCTCCTGGGTACGGCGTTCGCAGGCATGCTGTTCGGCATCGCACTCATCGCGGCCGGCCAAAGCTCAACACTGACCGGTACGCTGGCAGGTCAAATCGTGATGGAGGGCTTCCTCAGGCTCCGGATACAGCCGTATCTCCGGCGCCTGATCACTCGCCTGATCGCCATCATACCGGCGGTCATGGTGATCTCGCTCAAAGGCAACCAGGGCTCGTATGATTTGTTGATTCTCAGTCAGGTTGTGCTTAGCTTGCAGCTCCCATTTGCCGTCATCCCGTTGATTCGATTCACCAGTGACAGGTCGCTGATGGGAAGTTTTGCCAACAAGTGGTGGGTCAAAGTACTGGCATGGATCGCTGCGGCGGTCATTATCAGCCTCAATGCCAACCTGCTGGTGAATCAGATATCGGAATGGATTGAAAGTGCCGGAACGAATGCTCTCTGGCTCTGGATCACCATCGTTCCGATTGCTCTTGGATGTGGTTTGCTGCTGATGTACATCTCGTTACCCAAATCGTGGATGTTCTGGAAGAAGCCAGCGCTGGCGGCTCCCGAAAAGATCGAGCTGGTGCCCCAGTCGTATTTGAAGATCGGCGTGGCAATTGACTACGGGACGCTGACTGCCAAGGTGCTCTCGCACGCGCAAATGCTGGCCAAGCATCACGGGGCTGCCATGTATATTTTCCATATCGTTGAAGGAGTGAGCGGGCAATTGTTCGGTAAGGAGGCCTATGATGATGAAGCCCGGCATGATCAGGACGAACTCGAAGCGCTGGCCGAGCAGGTCCGGAAGTTGGGTATTGAAGTGATTCCGGCGCTGGGGTATGGTCGCGTTCCCCAACAGCTCATCAAGCTCTCACAGGAAAACGGTATCGACCTGCTCGTGATGGGAGGGCATAGGCATCGCTGGCTGAAGGATCTCATCTTCGGCGCGTCGATTTCCAAGGTTCGTCACGCGCTGGCAATTCCGGTGTTGGTGGTGCAGTGAGAAGTAGTGGAGTAAATAAGTCGGAAGTAGAAAGGGAGGACTAAGAAGTGAACAGTGAGGGATGAGAATGAGAAGTAGAGACTGAAAAGTAGAAAGTAAGAAGTAGAAAGTAGAAAGCCCATTCATGGCCGATGATGGGCTTTGTTGTTTCAGGTGCAAGGAAGCAATCACCTGAGAAGCAGCATCTTGCGAGTCGATGCCGTTGCGGCTGAGCGAAGCTGATACACATAGACGTCAGAGGGTACTACCTGCCCTCTGTCATCTTTTCCATCCCAGATCAGGTTAAAGTGCCCCGGTTGGTGCAATGCCGATGCGAGCGTACGGACATGACGGCCCAAGAGATCAAAAATCTCCAGGGCCACGAAGGTTTCCTGGTCAATGTCGTAGTCTATTCTCGTCCCAGGATTGAAGGGATTTGGATAGTTTTGATACAGAGCGATGGATTTCGGGATTGACGCTGGTGGTCGCACAACTGCCGTGTCAGGTCCTTTTGCGAGCTGAAGTTGATCGAAGTAGAGGCGACCGGAAGGCTTGCTGGAATTGTACGCAGCGTCGCGATGGAATCCCGAATAAACGTAGCACTGTCAATGCCGACAGTCCCATCCGTGAAAGCCGGCCGGCTCTAGGCCCTTATGGAAGCGTTGAAATCATCGATGGCTTTAGACTGAGAGGACGATCCAGCAACCGAAAACTCCCAGACAGACCAACGGCGTCGTAGCTGAGATCGCGTTGCCGGCCAGATCAGCCACTCCGCTCACACGGACCCGATATGATTTCCCTGGCACCAGTCCTCCGGTCGGATAAATATTGAACGCGCCTTTGCCGTTTGCCTCGGCATATTCCAGGGTGCGGGAAAGAAAGCAGCCCCCAACCTCTTGGATAACCACATTGTTGGTCGAGACCGTCGCCGGACTCAACGGCTCATTGAATGTTAAATTGATGACATAGTTGGGGGAGCTGAGCAACGCTCCGAATGGAGCAGAGGTCGAGATAAGCTGGGGAGCCCAGACATCCGAGGGGCGCGTCTCAAAAGCGAGTACAAATGGATCCCCCGGGTTCCCATCGCCGTTTCCATCGAGCGTCGTGTAGTAGATTTGGGTGCCGTTGGGGGAGAATTGGGGGTGGGACCACTCGTGGGAGAACCCGAGCGGAAGTTTCTCCACCTTGGCAATCTTTATCTGAGCGTAAGCATCCCATTCCGCCATAAGCACAACAGCGACTACTATCAATACTTGTCTGAACATGTTGCGATCCCATCAAACTGATTGTGAACGAATGGCAAATGATTCAAGACTCGTAAGTACAACGTCCGGCAAGGAGGAAAGTTGTCGACGCTGCGGTCCGACCTATTTCTTCGTCTCCGATCTCTGGAGCAGGTCTCTGAGATCCCTGATGCCGATCACCGTGATGACCACGGCCGTGCCGAAGAACAGGAGAGCCGAGACGGCAAAGAGGATGATCCAAACGAGTGCGGTGTCAGTCATCGCGTAGCTCCATCGCGGTTTTTGGCTTCGAGTGCGATCGGTGGGTGCGTACGTTGACTCACCAGTGAGCCAAGAATCATACCTGATGCGGCAAGAAGGAAACTCAGGAACCCCGAAATGTTGACGTCGACAAGGAAAGAGATCGAGTCGGGTAACGAGCTTTTGAACTGGTCCAGTATGAGGAACGCGATCGGTGCGACGGCGCCGAAGGCGAGTGAACAGTAAGCGCCAACGATATTTGCCCGCTTCCAATAGAGCCCGAACGCCACACACCCGAATGCCCCTGCTGCGTACATCGCACCGGTGATGGCAATGTATTGGAATGCCGTTGCGGGAAGCTGGTAGTAGAGCCCGAAGATCAGAATGAAGATCCCGATCAGCGTGGAGATGATTCTGCTCAACAGAATGGTCGTCCTCTCGCTTAGCTCTCTGCGACTCAACGGAGCAATGATGTCCCTGGTTGCGACCGAACTCCAGGCGAGCAGATAAGCACTATAGGTCGACATGGAAGCGGCAAGCATACCAGCGATCATCAATCCCAGCAGTCCTGAAGGGACGACTTCACCGAGCAGCTTTGGCATGGCTGTCGTCGGGTTCAAAGTGGGGCCGAACACTGCGAGCGCTGCTACTCCCCAGAACATCGGGATCATGTACCTGCCAGCGAGCGTGATACCGGTGTAGAGGAACACCTTCCTGGCGACAACTGGACTCTCTGATGCGAAGGATTTCGAAACCGCCGGCTGGTTCAATGCTGAGATCGCGACGCTCCCGATCAGCATCCAGATCAAGAACATCCATCCAAACCGCGGGTTCACGATGGGGTTGACACCCGCTTCTCCGAACTGCTTTCCAACGGTCGTCGCAATCTCGCCTATGTTTACGCGCATCAGCACAAAGATCGTCGCAATGAACATACCGAAGGTGAGGATCACAAATTGCATAAAATCCGTTATGACAACGGAGAACATACCACCAAACACGGTGTAACTGATCACTATCAGAAGCATGACCGTCATGACGATGTAGAGGATGTCGGGACTGAAGCCCATGGTCTCCGTCAGAAAGATCCCATCCATCTTCAGAAAGACGCCCATGTTCAATACCCCCCCGAGGAACAGAAGGATACCACCGAGCAGGCGGACGTTCCTTCCGTAGCGCAGCTCGTAGAACTCAGGGATCGTGATCACCCTCAACCGGCGCAGTCCCGAGACGATGAATCCAGTTTTGCCGATGACGAAGTAACCGAGGAACCCGATCAGGCCCAGAACGAAGCACGAAAGACCGGTCACGTAACCGAGCTCACCAAAATACATGAATGTCACGACGCCGATCTCGGTGGCGATGAGGGTCGCTGAGCCGAGCGCGACTTTGACTCTCCGACCTGCTACAAAATATCCCTCCATGTTCTCGACGTATCTTCTGGCGCGAATGCCTATGAAGAGGGAAGCGCCCAGGTACAGCAGCAGGATGATCCAGTCGAGGATTTGAAAATTCATGCTGAGAATCTCCAACACAGACAGTAGGTCAGACATTCCTGTCTGACCAGTACGGACAAACAGGAATGTTTGTCCCACCAGTCGTGGATAGGTCAGACACTCCTGTCTGTCGAGAACGGACAAACAAGATTGTCTGTCACACCGCCGTGTCAATACATCAAGTACTTCTCCCGGGTTCGGCCAAAGCCTTCAAGTTCCTCAGCCCATGCCTCACAGATTTCATCCGGCGAAACGTTTTGATCCAGTTGGTGCCGCACGTTCGCGTTTCCCGTCAAGATATCAAATCGGCGGTTGCGAAACACGGTTTGATGAGGGTGGGCACGCTTAAACGCTGCCAAGATAGCCACGCCAAGCCGGACAGGTCGGACTGCGTTACGATCCGTAACCACAATGCGAATGCCTTTGCAGTGCATCCCCTCATACTTGGGTTGGATTGCGGCACCTGGGATTTCACGCGGGGTGAATTCCTCAGGAGAGAACGTGACACCAGGAGTCTTGAATCCGCTCAAGTGCGTTAGAACCTTCTCGGGGTCTGCCCACGGCGCTCCGACGATTTGAAAAGGGAAGGACGTGCCCCGGCCTTCGGAGATCGACGTTCCTTCCACAAAGCAGAGGCCGGGATAGACGATCGCGGTCGCGAGCTCCCGCATGTTCGGGGAGGGCGGCACCCATGGTAATCCGGTCTCGTCAAACCACAGATGGCGTTTCCATCCGCCTAATGCGACAATCTCAAGCTTGGCTTTGGTCCCGTTTGCTTCTCCTGCAGATCCCGCGCCAAGCCATCCCTCTTCGTTCCAGAGTCGAGCGAGCTCACCAATCGTAAGCCCGTGTGTCACGGGAATCGGCATCCACCCGACAAACGATTTCAGCGACGGGACGCGAAGAGGCCCGTCGTAATCCACTCCCCGGATCGGATTTGGCCGATCAAGGATGACGAACGGGATGTCGTTCTCTGCCGCAGCCTCCATAGTCAACGCAATGGTGGAGACGAAGGTGTAAAATCGGGCGCCGACATCCTGGATGTCACAGAGAAGCACATCGATTCCGTCGAGCATGCTTTTTGTCGGCTTGTGGATCCTCCCGTAGAGAGAATAGACCGGGACTCCATGCTGCGGGTGATCCACGTGCTCGACGATCTTGCCATCCGGCGTATCGCCGGTGATGCCGTGTTCCGGTCCGTAGAGAGCTTTGATCCGGCAGAGGCCCGATTCGGCGACCGCGTCAACGATCGAACGGCCGTCGGAGAGTCGACCGGTATGGTTTGTAAGAATGCCGACGTTCTTGTCCTTGATCAGCTCAGGGACATCGGCGAAAAGGCGGTCAGCACCCGTCTTGACGATCTGTGACTGCCGAAATGCGTCTGAGGCTTCCATGAACCATCTAGACTTTCAGAAAGAGCTTCCGATGGTACATCCAATGGCAGAGCAGCCATCCGAGCAGAATGATCATCGTCGAGTAAGTCAGCGAGCCGAGACTTGGACCCGCGAAGCTCGCAAAGGTCCTGTAGAAGTATCCGGTGAGGGAGGTCATCGTTCCTTCCCACGGTACTTTCCACGAGAGCATCACCCAACGGACGAACAAGCCCGTCGCCACATACAAGGTTATGGCATTCATTCCGTAGACGACGAACGGAAATCCGAGGCGCGACAGTTTTCGCACCTCGATGACCCAGTAAAAGAGGAGAAACACCAGACACGACCAACCCGCCGTATAGACGGCAAAGGATGAGGTCCAGAGGATCTTGTTGAGCGGAACGATGAGGTCCCAGAGCAACCCGATGATGATTCCAGCCGCAGCACCGATTGCAAGCATGCGCATGACCGATGCGTGATCTTTCCGCTGCTGGAGATATCTGCCCGCGAGCACGCCGAAGAGAACGGTTGAAATGCCGGGAATCATGCTGATGATCGTCTCTTTGTCATCCGGAGCGAGGATGAAGCTGTCGAGGTATTGTGCTGCGTTAACGTCACGCTCAAATGAACCCGGGATAACCCCGGGAGCCTGCACAAACGCAAGAATTGCCCACCAGATGAACAACATCGACACAGCGATTGCTGCTTGCCACTGCATTCGTAGACGGAGGATGAGATACACTGCGAAATAGAGCACGCCGATCCGTTGCAGGATCCCGAAGTGCAGCACCGGTAAGTTGATGGAAGCCGATTTGAGGAACGCGCCGAGGAGGTAGAGGACGATCGCGCGACGAGCCGCAACGAGGACACACTTCCAAAAGGGAACACCTTGCTCGCGCTTTCGAGCGTCGCTGAACGGCATGGCCATGCCAACCGCAAAGAGAAAGAAAGGGAAGATCAGATCGGCGAAGGTGCAGCCGTGCCATTCGGCGTGGAGTAACAGCCGAGGAACTACAGCTGGATCCCACGTTCCCGGGTTATTGACCAGCAGCATCCCGGCGATCGCGAAGCCTCGAAAGGCATCGAGCGATGTCAGGCGTTGAGGAAGGGTGGATGGACTGTCAATCATACGCGTTGTGCTCACTGTGTGCAGGCTGAACGGAATGTGGAGTATCTGCGCTGGAGGCCTGCCCGACTCCGCCCCGAAGGATTCGGGGCAAGTCGTTCAGGCGGGCGCACCCGCCTTTGGCGGGGAATGTCGAATCTCGAAGGAGTGTGGAACAACTCACTACTTCAACATTCTGATTTTGAGGTTCGATATTTACTTTCCGAAAACCTCCATCTCGCGAATTGAGTAAGCAGAGATTCCCCTTGTTCCTCTTCTTCCCTCCAATCGCAGATATCGAGCCTTGACCGGTTGAAACTCGTGTTCCTCAAGTCCCCCTGCGCCACTGGTCACCTCACGAATCACCTGCCAACTCTTCCCATCCACCGAGACCTCGAGAAGATAGTTCATGGCATAAGTTTCACCCCAGTGGATTTTCACGTGCGTAATGCGCTGGGGTTGCTTCCAGGAGAGTTGAAACCACTGTGTTTCTTCGCCGTTGGATTTTGTCCACGCTGCTGAGTTCCACCGGGTAGACATCTTCCCGTCGATCGCGCTGTTCGGTTTGAAGTGCGGGCCGATCGTTGAAATCGAAGATGCACTGGGCGTCGCCAGCAAACCGATGTTTGCGGGTGGAACAACTGAATCGCGCCCAAGGACCTGTACGAGTGTGAGCGAATAGGGTGGAACCTTCAGCGGAAACCTTTCCGAGACAATACGCAGGTCGGGCAGGCTCTGATGCTTCCGTTTCTCGTCGAGCACCCAGATTTTTCCGCTTGGTTGAGGAATAAAATTTTTGAGGGAAATTTCAAGACTGCGGGCGTTCTTCTTGTGCTTGTTGATCACGACGAACGACAGCGCCTTGCCCGTGCGGCTCGCGTAAAGCGAGATCGCAGGATCGCTGCAGGTCGTCGAGAGAAGCTCCTTCCCAAAGTGGTGCGTAAACATCGGGAAAACGTAATAGCTGTACCTCGGTGTATTGCTGGCATCAGAGGAGAGATACCCGTAGTCTCCGCCGCGCGGTGGGTAGAAGTTGTGCAGCGCCCAATAGCAGGCAATGTCCGTCCCGACCTCAGCCATTGTCCCCAACATGTCAGCTGTCCAAAGCGCGTTGACGATTTGAAGCGTCTGCAGCCCGGGGGAGTGGTTGACGGAGTTGTAGCCGACGTTGATGTAGAGGATGGAATTGGCCTTTTCTTTTCCCACAACGCGGTCGACGTCACGGCGAATTTGGAGAACGAGCTCTTTGAATTTGGGGACGGTGGTGAACAACGTGTCGTCGTTTTCTTTACCCCACTGCTGGGGAAAAAACGTATACGTGAGCATGTCGATGTGGTCGCCGGCAGCCCGGAACACGCGCTCGATCCAATTCTCCGGATGTGGGCCGAGCGGGACGTTTGTTGCGACCTTGATGCTCGGGTCGACTGCGCGCATCGCCTTCACAAATGCGATGTATTTCTTCGCGTACTCCTCTGGAGGAGCGTGACCCCGAGCCCACGTTCCCCATTGTTCATCTCCCACTTCCCAGAGTCTCACATTGTACCCGCGAACGATATTGCAGTATCGTACCCATTCCGCCGCAAGTTCAAATGGCTCGTTGAAGTTGACCGTGATGAACGGCTCGGCTCCTACCTCACGACAAAGGGCGATGTACTCGTCGGTGTCCATCTCCGTCGCGTTGTTGGCGGGTGAGTTCCAGACATAGTGGTCAGCATCATTTCCCCCGGGGTACTTCAAAAGTGTGACGCCGGAAGCCTTGATCTTGGCGATCGCATCACGATCCGCTGAGAGAAGCATTTCATTCGACGGGCCCGGAAAGAGCGACTCATCCCACCGCGCCGTATTAATACCGTAAAGCCAGGGATGAATCGTCCGAATGGTTCTCCCGGCATCGATTTCCACGCGCGCCGGCTGCGCGGACGCAAGGGAGGTGAGAATAAGGGCCAAGAGAACGCAGTGTATTCGCATCGCCTTCGTCATCTTTGTTGTTCGGGATTCAGTCAGATGTCTTCTTCACAATCTCGTGTCGACGAAGAACTTTCAGACCGACCTTGTGGTAGAAGTCCTTTGCGCGGCAGGCAGAGGTTCCAAAGCGCAACGACGTCATGCTCGTCTTCGGCCTGGTACTGTCGAATGCTGTATGACATGGTGAAACTCGCTTTCTCGAGCAACTAGTGCCTCTACAACTAAATCCTTTTACGGACGAAGAGGCACAGTGCTCGCTCCAACTACACAAAACGAGTGGCTACCGTACAATCATTTTGTTGGAGCGGCACTAGATCATGGGAGCAAATCAACGATACGCTTCTTCTCGAAGGGGTCAATGTCAAACGCGACTGCGTACCGTTTGCCTGCTTCAGCGCCGCGGACCCGGGCAAGCGCTTCGTAGTAATCGAGATAGGGGAACGAAGAGATGCCGCCCTTGATGAACTCGTATTGTGTAACACATTCCTTCCAGACCGACAATTCCTCCGTGATATCGACGTAGAGATACGGCCTGAAGCTCTCCGGGTCTTCCCAGTTTTCCATGTAGCAGATCGCCTTGACTCCCCGGTGGCGCGGATGGTTCGTTACGAAGCCTTCGAGTGATGCAAGCAGGACTGCGTCATTCACAATCTCGTGAGTTGTTGAATGGTCTTTGTGGATGCTTGTGCGCCAGTGCGTGACAATGTGCGTTGGCTTCACCTGACGGATGAGGTCAGCAACGTAGCGACGCGCTTCCTCACTGTTGGGTAGCTCTCCGTCTTTGTAGGGGCCAAAGATGACCTCGGCGCCGATAACCTTTGCTGCTGCCTCGGCTTCGCGTCGCTTCTGGTTGCCGTAGGCTTGCGGCGTGATCCTCGGGTTGCCGCCTTCACCGAGGGTAAGGTGCAGGATGACAACTCGATCGCCGGCCCTGCGATGCTTGGCGAGGACAGCACCACAAGCGACTTCGACGTCACCACAGTGGGCGCCCACAGCGAGGATTGTTCGTTCGGGTTGATTGGCCATGAGAGTGCCGCTTTCCCGGAATGATGAGTTTGTGAAATTGTCTTGCGTCGGATCGCCGACCCCTGGCCAGCGGGTGGCATATGATCCTACAGGGTTTTCTTCAAGAGGGCGAAGCGTCGTGTCTCGTTGAATCCAAATTTCCTGTACACCTTTGCGGCGATGTCATCTGTCCACATTACCCACGCGTCGTGGTGGCCTTCTTGCCGCATTCTCTCCAGTGTCCGCGCAAGCAGAACGGTCCCGATGCCTCTCCCTTGGTACTGATCACTCACTCCGAAGGGTCCGAAATGAGAACCTTCGAACTGGCAATAGCCGATGATTTCTTCCCCCTTCGTCACGAGCATGACCTGTTCGGCGTGAAACCCGCCCTCGACGATCTTTCTCAGATTCCGCCGTTCGACGCGGACCCAGTCTGAAGGCATAGACTTCTCGAGGAAGGTCATGAATCGGACAAGGTCGGTGCGGCGGTACGATCGGATCTCGATTCCCTCTGCTTGAAGCTTCTTCTGTATTTCCTGCGTTTTGTCGGGAACGGTAAACAGCACAATCGAGGCATCCATACTTAAAGCCTCGTGAAAGACTTCGTACCGATGGGCAAGAAACAGATCCAGGATATGCTTGTAGGCATGCGTATCAATTCCGGGAGTGAAGTACCCGGGGGGATAGCTTGAAACTCGGCATTCGCGTTTACCTCGTGATTTGAATCGCTTCTCCACTTCGCCTATCAATTGTCCGCCGACATCGTTGAGGGAGACGAGTGGTTGGACCCCAAGGGCCGTGATCCAGCAGCGATCGCCTTGCGGATCTGCATCCCCCAACGCCATCTGTTTGGCATACACGCCGAGAACGAAGCCGACAAGTCTGCCATCGCTTCGAGCAAGGAGGAACGTTTCTGGATCGAAGTTCTCGTCGAGGAGAACGCGTGTTTCAAACGTGTCAACCGTGATAGCATCCAGTGGTAGTGCGGCGGCCCAGAGTTCAAGAAGTTCGTCGCGGGCATTGTCAGCATATTGCATTATTGTAGTGGACATAGGCGTGACGGCTTATCGTTCTAGTAACTGACACCAAGTGAAATATGATGGACCGCGCCGAAGATGCCGAATGCCGGGTAAGCGTAGTCCGCGCGAACAGGGAGCCCGGCGACTTGATACCGCATGCTTACACCAGCCAACAATCCGCGTTCATCGTAGTTTGTGGCGTACCCCATGCGCGCAACAAAGGTATTGAGGAAACGGTACTCCCCGCCGAGTTTCAGCTTCTCGTTGAAATCACGCGGATGTCGTGACTCGAAGCTGAGGATGAAGACATCGTTCTGATCATCGCTGAAGAAGCCAAGCGGTTCGATGGTAGCGCCGAAGCTTACGGCGAGATGCCTCTACTCGACGTCTGACTCCTCGTCGATTTAATCAGAAGAGGCTGGCGCGGGTGATGGGACTTCGGTTAATTCTCCTGCCGCTCATTGGCGCGGCCTTCTTGAAGGGCCTGTTCGTACTTTGCTTTGTACTCCTTGATGCCCTGGAACAGCGCTTCGGCGATCTTCTGTTGGCCTTGAGTGCTTTTCAGGATCTTTTCCTCTTTTCGATTAGAAAGATATCCCGTCTCCACTAGAACGTTCGGCATTGAAGCGCCAACGAGCACATAGAAGCCGGCTTGCTTGACACCGCTGTGCTGAATCTTGAGATGCCGGGCCATCGCTTCAGCCCCGACCTCCGCGAACTGCTCGCTGTGCTTCACAAACGCGCTTTGACGCATGCTGACGAGAATGAAGTTCTCCTCGGTCAATTCCTTATACCTGTCCTGATAGCCCTCTTCCAACTTGACGGCCGAGTTTTCCAGCTCTGCGATTCGAATGGCGCTCTCGGTTTTCCCGGGTCTCAGCAGGTAGATCTCAAATCCATTTGCCGACGATGGCTTCCGTTCGGTGGAGTTGCAGTGAATGCTCACGAAGAGCTTCCCGTTCGCCTCATTGGCCATCTGAGTCCGCCGATACAACTCCACAAAAACATCGGTCTGCCGTGTGTACACAACTTTGACGTCCTTCAGATTTCGCTCGATGAGCTTGCCGAGCTTCAGCCCGACGCCCAGTGCGACATCCTTCTCCAAGGTGCCCCGCACGCCGATGGTACCGGGGTCTTTTCCGCCGTGTCCGGGATCGATGACGATCACGTCGAGCTTCGCCCGACTGCGTGCCCCTTCGAGCCTCTCACGAATCTGTTCCTGGCGCCTTCTCTCCAGCTCGGACTTTTCGATCTCATGCTTCGTGTGAAGAGCGACGAGCAGATTGTTTGTGCCTTCCTCCAGAATGGGATCGATCTGCGTGATGTCTGGAGAAACCTGGAATGTAAGCTGGACCGAGGTAGGTGCTTGAAATGTCAGAATCCGGCGGATGACGCCTTGCGATGAGAACTGCTGCAAGGCGACTGTGTCGGCTGTGGCATCGGCGATCGTAACGAAAAGCCAGCCGTCGGGTTTCAGGAATGCATCGAAATCGCCAAGTTTACGGTTTGCCTTGATCGTCAGGAGATACCCGTTCAGACGTTGCTCAACTTCGACGCCCGTGATATCAAACGGCGTTCTTGCTGCGATCAGCTCTCTCGAGACGAGGCGGTCGCCCGGGTTGAAAGAAAGCCCGGTAACGGACAATCGCTCAAGCAGACGGAAGAATGGCGTGGCGGGCATATAATAGAGGCTGTCCAAAATGAGCACATCGACGGGGAGCTGGTAAACAGAAGAGCTATTGGTACTCACATCCGTGATGACCAGGTATGGATTACCTCCCGTGAGCTTTATCCGGTGGTTCGAGAGTCGGAGCTCAATCTTCTTTCGTGCCTGATTCGTTACGAACGGTAGGGGATGAAGCGTTGCGAAGTCGCTCACGCAGGCGTAGATGACTCCGGAGCTGTCGTACGAGCGTACATAGAACGGGAGTCGGTTTTCCAGCTCGACCTTGATGGTCGTTTTCTGGGCAAGAACGAAAAAAGATGGGAAGAGGCTGAGAAGAACGAGGACGGAACCAAACACACCCCACGAACGCGGAATTTTCATCTATCGATAGTTCACGAATTGCATGGCGAAAGGGAGGTCGGATTCGCGAAGCATCTTGATGACGGCTTGGAGATCGTCCTTATCCTTTCCGCTCACACGAATCTGATCGTCCATGATTTGCGCCTGGACCCTGATCCGAGAGTCTTTGATCATCTTCACGACGGTCCTTGCATCATCCTTGCTGATGCCGACCTGCAGCGAGATCAACTGCCGGACGGTTCCGCCCGCCGCCTGTTCGATGCCGCCGTACCGAACCGCTTTGAGCGAGACTCCACGCTTCACCAACTTCGATTGTACGACGTCCAGTGCGCTCTTGAGGTGGAATTCATCGAGCGTCTGAACGGATATCTGCTTCTCTTTTTGGTTGAACTCGATAAGGGTCTTGGAGTCCTTGAAGTCGTAGCGCTGGATGATTTCTTTGCGAGCCTGGTTGAGGGCGTTGTCGACCTCTTGCAGATTTACCTCGGAAACGATGTCAAACGAGCTCTGCTGCGGCATTCGTGTTAGTTGATGACCTCGATGATGTTACGGCGCTCAGTGATCCGTATGCGCACGCGAATCGAGTCGTCGCCGGAAACTACCTTGCCGACACCAACAATCACGCACTCATCATCATTCGCAACATCGACGTAGTAGCGCGCGTTAGGATTCTCTGTCATGGGATAAAACGTACGAATCGTTATCCCGTTGAAACTCTTCTCGCCTCCTCCCTGCGTCCGAGGTTTCCAATAATAGGCTCGCGCTCGTCCGGCAAAGACGCCCAGATCGTTCATGATGCTATTCCGTGTGTGCTCAACGGCGTTGGCTTGAAACATCGAGACTCCCACGAAGATGGCGATGCCAACGAGGAGAAGTCCTAATACGACAAGCATGAGTTGCGTCGAACCCATATGGCATCTCTAGTTATCAGGCTGAGGAGGAGTGATGACTCAACCACCCGTGCTACGACCAGCGTTCTAGTACGTCGATGTCCCGGCTTCTCAATTCTTCAATGGTTGGACGCAAGGGGACGCACATTTCTGGCGTCGCCACTCCCCTCACTGTAATTCTGCCGTCAACAATGAACCTTGCAATGACCGAAGTTGGGAACGCAGTCATACGCATCATTGCTGTAATATTGTCATTCTCGTCAAAAAAATCAATGACATTATACGTGAGAGTCTGCAGTCGTCGCTCACGTATGCCTTGTATCCATACTCTCAGGAGGACAACATCCTTGCCAGTTTTTTCAAGCTTTTTGCTTAGCAATTCTGAGAAGAGCTCTTTGTTTGTAAGAACATTCGAACCGACGGTAATGGGTTCGTTTGATCCGAAACCGAGGTCAAGCAGCGTCTTGAAACGTTCACAGTGGCCAGGATACCGAATTGTCTTGTAGTCCAGCTCTCGCACTTTGCCGGCGAACATTTGCGGAAGCACCGAAACGCCGCCAGACGTGTGAAACGCTTCCAGTGTCCCAAAAGGAGGCGGGAATTCGATCATCTCAGTCTCACTCAGTGCGTCAACCTGAGTCACTGTCCCGTTCCGCAACACGGTCGACTTTCCGCTGTATTCGTTGAGCAACCCCTCGACGGAGAAGACGAGCTGGTAGTTGAGCGGCGGCTTCGGATGTTGCGGAAGACCCCCGACACGCAGATGGATGGAATCAACGGTGTCAAAGAGTTCTGCTCCGCGCGCTGCGAGGATGTTTGCCAGTCCGGGGGCGAGACCGCAGTTTGGGATGACAGCGATGTCTGCTTTCTTCGCTCTGTCGTTGAGGCTCAGCTGCTTGTGAACAATGTCATCGTTCCCGCCGAGATCGCAGAAGTGGACGTGTGCCTCGATGGCAGCCGTCGTGAGCAGGAAATTGTGATGAAATGATACGGCACCGATCGCACAATCGTGTCCGCGCATCGCATTAATCACTTGATCATAGTAGTTGACGTCAAGCGCGACCGGGTGAACCTTTGTAGAGCCGATCCTCCGCGCGACTTCCCTACAGCGGGCGATATCAATGTCGGCAAGCGTCACGCCCTCAACCCCGGAGGATCGAGCGAGGTCGTACGCCACTGCACTTCCCATCATCCCTGCTCCAATGACGAGGAATTTCATGGTTGAGTGTATGTCTAGAGTGATTGAATCATCGGGTCATCGGAAGATCGGGTCATTGCTCATCGAACTATCAAGCCGTTGGCGCGCTTCAAAGCCCTTCCTCCGGCGGCTGCAAACACATTTCTCTGACAGCACCCGGAACATACAACCTATCCCGGCAGAAAACGTCGCGACGCGAAAAACGCGCAGCCACCAACTTTCAATCTTCAATTTACAATTTACAATCTACCATCACTTCCTAATCTCCCCCGTCTCCATGCTCCAGAAGAGGAGGTCAAGCTCGTCCACCGGGATATCGATCTGTTCGGAAAACATCTTGAAGCGGCGTTCGATCAAGAGATATTGCTTTTGGGAGAGCGACTTTGGCAGGGAGCGGGTAACCCCGTAGCGTTGAAGGTTTCTCAGGATATGGCGATCGAGGATCGCAAGTCCGCCATTCCTGCCGATGTTTCGAAGAAAGTGCGTCGCTTCTTTGTAACCGAGCCCTTTGACGTGCTCGACAAGCCATTCGCGAAGCTCGCTTGGAGTACACCTCGTTGAGAGAGCTCTCAGGACCCCGGGGAATTCTTCCTTCAGCATCACAAGGTGTTTGCACTTGGTCCTGTGAAACCGAACATAGTTCCGTTTATCACGGAGGATCGGCTCAGGGTCAATTGGCTGCGTTTGGAAGGAGAGTCGCCGCAGTTCCTGAACGGCCCTGTCTGCGTTCTCTGCACTCGTTTGTGGAGTCATCAGGCAATAGATCAGCTCGTAGAAGTACTCCGAAGGCGCGACGCTCGAGAACTCAGTCAACCGCTGGCGGATAGCATCTCGCTTCGTTGCGTGGAGCTCGCGGAGCGTGCTCAGCTTCCTCTCACGTGCGTTGTTCGGCCGGGGCGTCATTCGTCAGGCAAAGCGGCGCGCAGGGTCGACGCGCTGGTTCTGAGTTTCACGAGCCCATCGCGCTCAAGGTTTCGCAGCAATCCAGTGAACCAACGTCCGTCGTTCCTGCTGTAATCAGACTTGACCTTTCTGGCAAGGATTTTCACTGGGATTGATTTTTGGCCATCGAGATTGCGGAGCGCTTCTACGACACGGCCGCGAAAAATCCGATTCGGTATCCCGCCGCGGGCTGGTTCGCGTGTCGTAGTTGCTGCTCTCTTTTCCCGAACGTTGTGAGCGCTCGGACAGCGTTTCCTGAGTGGACAGATTCCGCATTTCGGCGCGCGAGCCGTGCAGATGGTCGCCCCAAGGTCCATCAACGCTTGATTCCATTCATGTGCCCGGCGCCTGGGAAGGATCCACTCAGCAACTTGCCACACTTTCGTCGAGCTCTTTCGCTCGTGAAAAACTGGGCCGATTTGATCAGGAAAAAGGCGGGAAAGCAAGCGGGCGACGTTTGTGTCAACGACCGGGACTTGATTCCCAAACGCGAAGCAAGAGATTGCGTGTGCCGTATAGCGGCCGATGCCGGGAAGCTTCTGAAGCTCAGCAATATCACGCGGGAGCTTGCCCTTGAAACGGTATGCGACGGCTCTGGCAAGATGTTGCAGTCGCAGCACGCGATTGTTATATCCCATGCCTTGCCACGCTCGTATGACATCTGAGGTTCTCGCCAGCGCAAGCTTCTCGAAAGTGGAAAAACGCTTGACAAAGGGTGGATATTTGAGGAGAACTCTGCTCACCTGCGTTTGTTGGAGCATGACTTCCGAGACGACAATTCGATATGGATCGCGTTCGTCGCGCCATGGAAGATCTCGGCCAAACTTGCGATACCAGCGCAGGATGGAAGTAGTGATGTGAGGTTTGAGATTGCCGATTCCCGATTGTCGATTGAAGGCTTTCAACTGTCGATTTTCGATTGTCCGTGCTCGACGCGAATCAGTCCGTGTTGGAGAACTTGAACCTCGAATCTCAAGAACTGATTAATGATGCCACAAAAGCCTCGTTTCCTTTAAGATTATCCAGTGCTTTGAGTTCGGGAATCGTCACCCATCGGATCTCTTCGAACACATTATTGCAGGCCTCTCCGGTGAATTGGGACACGAAGCAATACGCCACCTCGAACATCCCGCCGTCTTCGTAGAACGTTGATTGCGTCTGCACGCGGTCAATGTCGCGGACGCTGATGGAGAATTCTTCGAAAAGTTCTCGCTTGAGGCACTCAAGAATTGTCTCGCCGGGCTCGAGCTTTCCGCCTGGGAATTCCCATTTCAGCTCGTAGCGCGAGCCTTTCTTCCGCTGGCAGATAAGGATCTTTCCATCCTTTTGGAGAACACCAACTGCAACCCGGGTCATACGTGCAGGAATATACCGAACGGAGGCCGCAAAACCAATCCCCTGGAAGGCTATTTCGCTTGCTTTGATCTGGAATATTCGTAAATTTGCTCGTGACAACCTGAACCCTTCTATGCGATTCCTTCCTTGCGTGGTCTTTCTTCCATTCCTCCCCGTCCTGCCGCTCCTCGGCCAGAACGCCAATCACGTCGTGATCAGCGAAGTGTACGGTGGTGGAGGAAATAGTGGTTCGACCTGGAAGAGCGATTTCGTTGAACTCCATAATCCGACAAACGCGTCTGTGACGATGACGAACTGGTCGCTTCAGTACCAGTCGGCAGGCGGATCTGGCTCATTCAGTTCGAGATCAATTTTCTCGGGCACTATCGCCCCGAAGGGATTCTTTCTGGTTCAGCTCGCTCAAGGAGCAGGTGGAACCACGCCGTTGCCGACTCCAGATGCAATACCTTCCAGTCCGCTGGCGCTCAGCGCTACGGCGGGCAAAGTTGTGCTAGCGAGAGATACTCTTCTTGTGACGAACCCGAATGATCCGAATGTTGTTGATTTCGTCGGATACGGGAACTCAGCAAACAAATTCGAAGGAACCGGACCAGCACCCGCGCCGAGTAACACAACGAGCATCGAACGAAAAGGATCAGCAACGTCCACGAAAGAGACCATGGGTCCTGGCGGGGCAGAAGAAAAGGCGGGTAACGGCTACGACTCCAACGACAACGCGAAGGATTTCGTTTTTCAATCTACCATCAACCCTCAAAACAGCGCGACCCCCAAGGAGCCAGCAGCTTCGATTCTGGCGGGCATCGGCTCGGCAGAGATAAGACCAGCGGTGCTTAAAGCAGATACCGCTGTCGCTTTGACGTTTGTCGTGAGAGGGAACTCTGCAGGGACGGTTACGAGTATCAAGATCCCTCACCAGTGGCCATTTGAGTGGTCGAAAGCCAGCACCGATGTCACGGTCTACGGTGGCGCTCGGGGAATTGTTGCGGCGGGCGCCGACACGTTGATTGTGAAAGCTCTAGCTCTCGGAGCCAGCGACAGCGTCGTTGTTGCCGTCTCGAAGCTTTCTGCGCTCGACACAACAATAAGCGTTACCTTTCGCATCGAAACAGGGGCGGGAAGTGACTCGACCGCGCTGATCTCCCCGCTTCCCAAATTGCTGCTGTATGGCAGTCCCCATCCGATCGCGGAGATGAGGGTAAATGACGTCACCGGTGTCCCAATTCATCTGCAGAAGCTTGTGACGGTGCGAGGATTCGTCACCGTCTCGAATCAATTCGGCTCGCCAGCGTTTATCCAAGATGCCTCTGGCGGCATCGCCGTATTCGACAACGCATTTGTCAACGCCGTTCGTGTCAGCGACGAAGTCTCGATTACCGGCATGGTGACGCAGTTCAATGGGTTGACAGAACTGGAGAATGTCACGCTCCATCATGTCCACAGCAGCGGCAATGAGATACTCCCGACAGTTGTAACGGCTTCTCAAATAGCAGACGACGGCGTCAATGGCGTGGAGTTGTACGAAGGGATGCTGGTGCGTCTTGGTGGCATTGTCGTCCGCGATACACTGGGTCAGCAAATTTCTGTTTGGAGTTCCGCTGGCTCTGGTTCCAACTTCTTGCTCATAGATGGGACAGATACGATAACGGTCCGCATTGACGCCGACACGCAGATTGCTGGCCTCTCCGCTCCTCAGGGTGCGTTTGATATCATTGGGATAGTCGGGCAGTTCTCACGGGGTCCGGTTTTCACCGGCGGCTACCAGCTTCAGCCGCGTTCGAGGAGTGATATCCTTTCGAAAGGCCCCTTCATTAGTTCGACACCGCTGGAATCGAGCATCACGCCAACGTCTCTCAAGATAAGCTGGGAGACAGCGAGTGCCGGGTCGAGCTTTGTTCGGTACGGGAGAACGAAATCGTATGAACTCGGGATCGCCGGCGCTGCCAGCATGGCGACATCACACTCTGTGACGATGACCAGCCTCGAGCCCGCCACAGTCTACAACGTGCAAGCGTTTTCGGTCAACGGCACGGACACCAGCTTATCGGGCAACCGAGTCGTGAGCACGTCCTCACAAGGATCAAGCGGAGAGTTCAATGTCTATTTCAACAAATCGGTTAATACAGCCTTGGCTCGGTCTGATGCGGCGAAAGGAAACGTGAACTTGCCGGATCGACTCCTCCAGCGGATCAACAATGCGCAGATATCCATCGATGGTGCCCTCTATAGTATGAGTGGGTCGGTCGGGGATACGATCGCGAATGCGGTCGTGCGCGCCAAGAATCGGGGAGTGAAAGTCAGGCTCATCATCGAGAAAGACAATCTCAGTGCAGGAACGGGGAATACGATCACGCAGATCATCGCAGCGGCGGGTATCCCGTGGATTGCCGACAATTTTGATGGCGTCAATGGCGGAGTCGGTTTGCATCACAACAAGTTTTTTGTCTTTGACTATCAAGGTGGTACGCCAGAGAAAATCTGGGTTTGGACTGGTTCCTGGAATCTGACGGATCCCGGAACGCTCGAAGACTTGCAGAATGCGATTGAGATACAGGATCAAGCGTTGGCTGGAGCCTACACTCTCGAGTTTAATGAGATGTGGGGGAGTGACACGGACACCCCGAATGCGTCAAACTCCCGCTTCGGTGCGCGCAAGTTCGACAATACACCCCATATCTTCAACATCAACGGAACGCCTGTCGAGTTGTACTTCAGTCCGTCGGATCGAACCACAAGCGCGATCATCAGGACGCTGAACAGAGCTCAGCATTCGGTCAATCTCGCTCTGCTGACATTCACCCGATCTGACATTGCGAGTGCGCTGAGGGCAAAGAAGGATGCCGGGGTTAGAGTTCGCGCGATTTTGGACAACAACACCGACAACGGATCGCAATACAGCTTTCTCACCGGTACCGGCATAGAAGTCCGAATCGATCCGAACGCCGGCTTGCTCCATCACAAGTATGCTGTCGTGGATGCGGAGCTCAGCTCTCTTCAGCAGTACGTCATCACGGGTTCACATAATTGGACAAGCGCAGCCGAGAATTCGAATAACGAGAACACGTTGATCATTGAGAGCAACCGTATCGCAAATCAGTACCTGCAGGAGTTCGCTGCACGATACGAAGAATCCGGCGGCGTGGACGGCATCACTGTGAGTGTCGAACACGTAAGTGCCGAGCGAACGATGAACTTCTGGCTCTCCCAGAATTATCCGAATCCATTCAATCCAAAGACAGCTATTAGCTTTCAGCTATCGGCTAACAGTTCTGTAGCGCTGAGAGTGTTTGATGTGCTCGGAAGGGAAGTTGCGGTTCTCGTGAACGGGGAGAAACCAGCCGGCGTGTATCGAGTTACGTGGGATGCAAAGAACCTTCCGAGCGGCGTTTACTTGTACAGATTACAGGCGGGAGCCTTCGTTGAAACCAGGAAGACGCTCCTGCTCAGGTAAGCCGTGAGTCGATTCCAGAAATCTTCATCGGGTTGAACCTTCCGAAGGCCTTGAGGTAATCTCTCAGAACCTTCGGAAGGTCTGCCTTGGGGCTCAAGAAATTCATTCTTATCTTGATACGGAAGCCCTCCCTCGGTGCGAAACCCGCCGAGTCATCCTCAGTTGACCAGGGGCACATCGCCAATCGCCTTTCTTGCTTTTCGTCCGCCTGTTTGCTACCTTCGTCAAGCGCACACTACAGGGACTGGTCATGAAAAAAATCCTCGTCGTTGATGATGAAGAGTCGTTCCGCAAAGCGATGGCGGCCCAGCTCAAGCTGAAGGGATTCGTTGTCATCGAAGCTGCAGATGGATTAGCGGGCGTGGAACTGGCGACGAAGTACAAGCCGGACGTCATTCTGAGCGACGTTCAGATGGACAACATGAATGGGTTCATGATGGTGGAACAGCTCCAGGAGGACCCCAAGACGGCATCTATTCCGGTCATTCTGATGACCAATGCAACGGCGGCGGCGGGTGCATGGAATGCCGGAGTCGCCGTTGAGTACCTCGAAAAACCCTTCACGATCGCGAAGTTGATGGAAGTCATCAGCCAGGTCGTAAAAAAATAGCAAGAGTCACGGATGTTTCCGTGACTCTTGAATCACCGGCCTCCCGGCCTGTGTAATTTGCCCTCCCCTAAGTCGAAACGACCTACCGAATCAGCACAGCTTTCTTCACAATCTGCTGGTCGCCAGCTTGCAGCCGAATGAGATAGATCCCGCTTGGCACTTCGATGCCATGGCCACTTTTCCCATTCCACACGACGTTGTAGAACGCTGCGCTCTGCACACCATCCTGCAGCACTGCGACTTCTTGTCCGAGGATTGAATAGACGGCGATCTGGACTCTTCCTTCCTTTGGCAGTCCGTAACGGATCGTTGTCGTCGGATTAAAGGGGTTGGGATAGTTCTGAGCTAGCGTGAGGTCGGTGGGCAGGAGCTGCTCGTGTGATATAACTTCAACGCTGGTCGGCACTGAGGAGCGAACGGCAACGATCGAATAGGAGCCTGCTGTGCCTCCCCACCTGTTCACTTTGAAGTAATACGTTGATCCGGCAGTCGGTTTGATTCCTACTCGTGAGTAGGCGCCATACCGTCCGTCGAAGTCCAGAGATGTGACTCCATCCGGGCCGAACGCAGTAACGTCCAAATCGATCGTGGTATCCGATGAGACGTGAACGTAGATCGAGTCGCTTGACGGCGCAACGACCTTCCAGTAATCATCCCGATCCGTCGCGGTGTTGACGTAGAATCCGAGATGGCCGGTGCTCGAAAGGCCGAAAGTCAGAAGCGTTGCCGTCGAGTACGTGTCGTTTCCTTCCACATCGTTCGCTCGCGACGGAGGAGTGTGCGTGACCTTCAGCGTGTAGCTTCCCCCATTGCCTTGCCAGCGGTTCACACGGACATAGAAGGTCCCGGGTCGGAAATAGGCGACACCCTCCGAATACTTGCCGCTCTGACCGTCAAAAACCATCGAGGTTCCGCCATTCACGTCGTAGAGCGTGAGATCGAGATCGAGCGCGACTCCAGATTGATCCAAAGAATCGCTCGTGACTTGAACGAGGACTTTTCCATCGCTCGAGGTGGTGAATTTCCAGTAGTCCTGGCTGTCGGTACTGCCGCCGCTGTAGTATCCGATATGACCTGTTACGCTACCGTTGACGGTCGCGGTGGTTGCTGTTTGATAGCTGTCATTTCCTTCTGTATCGTTCGCGAGCGGTGGAGGGAAGAAATCGGATCTGATTTCGTAACTGGCACCACGTCCCCTCCAGCGATTGACTTTAACATAGTAGATACCTGGTCGGAGGAATGCGTCGACCTGGGAGAACGTGCCGTACCGCCCATCGAACAGGATCGATGGAGTGCCGCCGGCATCATAGAGCGTCGCGTCGAGATCGAAGATAGCATCCGTGCCGTCCGCTCGCAGGTCTAAGGAATCGGAGCGCACTTGTATGCGGAGCCACCCATCCTGCGATGTTGTGATCTTCCAGGAGTCATCATTGTCTGCGGCACTCGTCCCGTGGAAGCCGAGATGTCCCGTGGATGTTCCCGTCGGAGAGAGCGTGAGGGCGCTCGATGGGGAATCATTGGTCTCTGCATCTGCCGCGCGGGATGGTATGAGCGAGGTCGTCGTTACAGTGTACGTCCCCGTTGTTCCCTGAAACCGATTCGCCTTGACGTAGTAGGTTCCTGGTTTCAAAAAGTCAAAGACTTCGGAATACGTTCCATAACGTGGGTCGAACAGCAATGTCGTGGATCCGTTTGTATCATAGAGTGTCACGTCAACGTCGATCGATGAAGACGACGTGACCTCGACCCTCACATACGTATTGGCTGTGGTTGTGATCTTCCAGTAGTGAGTTGTGGATGCATCACTCATCGAGGTGTTTGTGGTCCCGCTCAGCGGCAGCGCGACGGCGGTTCCAATGCTGGTTCCCTGCCCAAGAACGACGAGGGGAACCAGGCAAAGAAGAGAGAGTACCAAGAGAATGCGAGCCATTGAGATCCTCCAACCAACCACTGTGGTTTTTCTGTGTATTAGAGATAATCTGTTGGAGCAACTATAGTAGTCGTAATCAATACAAGTATTGTGCCAAGTCACAGAAGTCAATTCGCGGTTCGTGTATCGATATTCCGACGAAAAAGGACACCGCAGTTGTCCAGACTCTTCCCAATGACAGGAATGACAAAACAAGCACGTCGGCAAGAATGCGAGAACACGTTGGCGCTTGGTCTCGTGAGAGTCTTGAACCTCCCGGTGGGCAAGGTACGTCAACAGACATCGGGGGAGATGCTCTGTGCAGGAGGCAGATCCTTGGAGCTGGGGCTGTCCCCCCTCACATTGCATGATGAAGCAGAGGCGTCCGTTTGTCCAGACACGCTGAATGGGATGGAACTGAGAGAAAGCGCCTCCGCACCACTGGCATGGGCAACCATCGGGCCGATTCCTTGCCTTTCACCTCCCCTTTTTTTACTTTCCACAGAGTTTTCTCGCCCCAACTTGATGTTCACGCGCTTCGCCGTACTGGATACCCTGCATGCCGCGCTACACGCCAGAAGAGATACGCTCCAAGTTTGCCAATGCGGCTGACTTCAACGACCTCTTCGATGCGTTCGAGGACGCTCTCGCGCAACGGATCCAAGACGTTGAACTCTACCGTTTGCTTTTCTGGAATCACTCGCTCGGCCCCGATGAGCTCTGTCTCTTCGGTGAGAAGCTCGCGAAGGAGTTTCCCGACATCGCGTACGACACCTACATGTGGCTCGCTAGCGTGTTCGAGGTAACGTACTCGTCGTACGACAATTTCGAGCTCGCCATCACGTACTATCGAAAGGCGGCGGGCGCGCGGCCAAGCTCACGCGACCCGTACCTTGATGCCTGTGATTGCTACGACCCCGACTTGAATATCCCACCGGTCGATGTCCTCCTCGAGTTCCTCAAGCAAGGGCTGGACAACGTCAACAACAAAAAGGTCGTCCTGATGCGACTCTCGCATCTGTACCACTTGATCGGCGACGAAGAGCAGAGTAACTACTACCGGGACCTCGCCGATGACGTTGATCGGCCAAAAGGGTAGCATCGTGGCGCATCAAACTGCGTTCTCGCGTGGTTCATTCTACGTTATTCTCGCGGTGGTCTTCTGGGGGAGCTCTGCTTCGCTGGCGAAGTACCTCTTCATCACGCGCTACGATCCGCTGATCATCACACAAACCCGCTCGTCGCTCTCTTTCGTTCTGCTTGCCGCCTACTTTCTCGTCGTCAATCGATTAGTCTTCCGCGTCCAACTGAAAGATCTCTACAAGTTTGTCCTCATCGGCGTGGTCGGCATCGCGTGCACCAACTTCACCTACTACTTCACGGTGAAAGAATCGACCGTCGCGACCGCGATCCTCATCCAAAACACTGCACCTGTCTTCGTGATGGTTTACGCGGTTGCCATTAGCAAGGAAGAGGAGTTCAACCTCATCAAGATTCTCTCGCTGATGCTCGCGTTGGGAGGTTGCTACCTGGCAGTGAGTGGAGGGACTCTTACGGACATCAAACTGTCGGGCTGGGCGCTTATCACCGGACCGGCATCAATGCTCACGTATGCATTCATGCTCCTCGCATCCAAGCGCGTGCTCAGGGATTACCCTGTTTGGACGATACTCGTTTACGCGCTGGGGTTTGCTGCGCTCTTCTGGCTTGTCGTCAATCCGCCCTGGGCGATTGCGGCGAAAGCATACACCATGGAAGACTGGGGTATCTTCTGGCTCTTCGCAATTGTGTCGATCCTTATTCCATATGTGTTCTTCATTAGCGGGTTGAAGCAGCTGGAAGCATCGACGGCTGGCGTGATCACAACGCTCGAGCCGATCGTCGCGATCGTCGTAGCCTACTTTGCTCTCGGCGAATCCTTGTCAAGTGTCCAGATACTCGGTGCTGTCGCTGTGGTTGCGGCTATATTGTTGCTCCAGGCACGGCGGGAACATTTTCGTCGGCTAAAACAAGGGGAGCACCATGCGCAGTGAGCGAAGGATGGCCAGGCTCGAAAATGTGCTGCGACACCGCCAACCCGACCTAACGGTGGTGATCGAAAACGTCCATGATCCGCACAATGTGAGTGCCATGCTGCGATCGTGCGACGCAGCCGGGGTGATGAGGGTCCAGTTGGTCTACACCGTGGAGGAGTTTCCAAAGGTCGGGAAGAAAAGCTCGGCGAGTGCCGCGAAGTGGGTCGAGCGCCGATCGTTCAAGTCGATCAGTGAGTGCTATGCGACACTTCGTCAGGAGGGATTCCATATCTACGCCACTCGCCTGGACACGGCAGCGAAGTCCATCTACAATGTTGACCTGGCGAAGAACGTCGCGATCGTCTTCGGCAATGAGCATCGTGGTGTCTCCGATGAAGCGGCGAAACTGGCAGATGGCATGATCCAAATACCGATGTTCGGAATGATTCAGAGCCTCAACGTCTCTGTTGCCTGCTCCATCATCCTGTACGAGGCGCTTCGTCAACGACTGGAACGAGGTCAATACACAAAATCAAAGTTCTCGGAGAAGAAACTCAAGGAATTGCTGAAGGAATGGGGAAAGAAGTAGGTTGAAGATTGTAGGTTGTAAGTTCCAAATTCACCCACGAACGCTGTATGTGAGTGGTCGTGATTTTGAGAATCCCGTTGAGCGAAGCGAAAACGGGATCTGATCGTTCTTGCGATAGGTTGTGAGTATATTGCACTATTCGAGAGTCGAGCTAACAGTAATTGAGATCGTTCCAGTGCTTGTTGTCTAGACTACACCCCTTGCGCGGGTCAGAACATTTGGAGTCGAGAATCCAAAGTTGCAAAACGAACTGTTGACCACGCATTCGCCGGTACCGTCTCACGTCTTACGTTTCACTTCTCACTCTCAAAGCTTTACCTTGCATTGTATCTCCCGTCCTAACCCTGTATATTCTTGACAACAGTGTGAGCACAGCGTCATGGTAATTCGCCCCGAGACTTCGGAGTTCATTGGGAACCTTGAACGACACGCCAACCGGAAACTGAACTACCCGCAGGAGGTCGCTGAGTTGGTGGATTTCGCGCGTCAATCGAATGCCATCGATCTATTCGACGATGCGATCTTTCATGCCAAATTCATCACGAAATCGTATGGTGTGATGAAGCGGATCGGTGTAGACGGAGATGGATATGACAAGCTCTCCGCCGAGTTTCAATCGAGCCTGCAAAAGGTCACCACGGTGCTCAAAGTGCTTCTGCAGCACGCTCCGGGTGAAATCGGTGCGCAGCATGAGACGGCGTTTTTCTCTCTCAATCAGGAAAGCCTCCCCAGGCTCATGAGCCTGATCAATGATCTCGCGCTCGTGAAGAATTGGAGGCTGGATGGAAAGCCTCTTCCGTAGGCACCCCCGAACTCCATACTTTGAACTTGAAACAGAAGACCGAATTCAGCGGGATTTTTCCGAGTGCTCTTCTTGCTTGCTGTTTCTCCTCCTTGCATTTTTTCAACTCCCGCTTCCAGACTTGCGTGGATGAACTTCGGAGCCGCCTTTGTCTCGCTCGTCTACATCGCAGTGGCGGGTTTTGTCATAATCAACTAACAACCATCAGACCATCAAAGCACCAAGTGAGCATGAGTCATCAGCCATCATCCCCAAAGAACTTGACGGTGCCCCTTGCCGGTATCGTGTGCCTCACACTTGTTTCGCTCAGTTCAGTATTCTCGCAATCTGCGGCGCAGAGAGGAGAACCGGCGGTCAAGCCTGGTATCGATATCCTCCGGAGCCGGGATTTTGACATCCTCAAGGGAAAACGAGTCGGACTGATTACCAATCCCACTGGCATAAGCTCGGATCTGCAGTTGACCGTTGACATTCTTTATAACGCTGAAGGTGTAAAGCTCGTCGCGCTGTTTGGCCCCGAGCACGGTGTTCGGGGTGATGCAGAGGGGGGAAGATACATCGACAGCTATGTTGATAATCGAACGGGACTGCCCGTGTACTCCCTTTACGGGAAGACGCGGAAGCCAACAAAAGACATGCTGAGAGGGATCGATGTTCTGGTCTACGATATCCAGGATATCGGCGTGCGCTCGTACACGTTTATCTCGACACTCGGGTTGGCGATGGAGGCTGCAGCGGAGAATGATGTGACGTTTGTGGTCTTGGACAGGCCTGACCCTCTCACGGGTATGAGAGTCGAAGGGCCGATGTTGGATCCGAAGTTCAAATCGTTCATCGGCATGTACCCTATTCCGTATGTGTACGGAATGACGGTTGGTGAGTTGGCGGAGATGATCAACATGGAGGGCTGGCTCGAAAACGGGGCACATTGCAGGCTCCTTGTCATTCGGATGGAAGGATGGAAGCGTTCGATGTGGTGGGACGAAACCGGTCTTGCATGGGTTCCAACCTCCCCGCACATACCGCATCCAGCAACTCCGATGTTCTATGTGATGACCGGACTGTTGGGCGAACTCGGCACGGCAAACCAGGGAGTCGGGTACACTCTGCCGTTCGAGCTTGTTGGCGGTCCTTGGGTCGACGGAGAAAAGCTCGCTGAATACTTGACCAGCCGCAGGTTGGCTGGCGTGGAATTCCGTCCGCTTTCGTACCGGCCTTTCTATTTTGACACGTCGGGTGGAAGATTCCAAGGTGTGCAGATTCACGTCACGGATCGTGAGAAGCTCAGCATGACGACAGTGCAGTTCACGATCCTCGATGCGTTGCGGAGGCTGTTTCCGGAAAAAGATATCTATGAACGAGCAAAACCAGAGAGAATAGCCTCCTTCGATAAGGCCGTTGGATCAAGCGATATTCGTATCGGGCACCAGAACGGAAAATCTGTCGACGAACTTATCCGGGACATGGATCAACAGCGTGCCCTGTTCATGATCAAACGGGACAAGTATTTGCTATATGACTAGAACCTCTCTCAAAAACCCCTCCGGAAGAAAGGAAGGTTTCACGCCAAGTCCCGCTCCTGGATTCCGCTCATAAGCGGGATTCAGAGAGCGGAACCGCAAAGGTCGCCAAGAATATATCATTCTTTCTATGCGTGCGCCTTAGCGGCTTTGCGTGAGTATTTTTGAGATGGCTTCTCGTGTGCCGTCGAATAGTTCTTCCTCTATTTGTCCAGCACGATAGTTTGAGGCCGATGTGCGATCCCGTTCTTCGACCTCCCGGCCGCGCACAAGACCTTCCACGGCAGGAGGGGATTTCGTACGGAGCGACATACCGCTTCATCGCACAACCTGGCCTCTCGCGTGCACAAATCCTCAGCGGTATGAAGGGAGTGAGGATGAAGGACAAGATTGTTGTAATCCTCGTCGAATAACACCCTTGCTTTTCACTTCCCCCTTTGGTATTTTGGATAAACCACAGATGAGTTCACCCCTTCGATCAACCATTTCATGGAGCAGGCTGTAGGCCCCGAGCTTCTCGGGGCAAATCCTATAGAACTACAGGATCCTCCAACCAACGCACAAAACCCCTCAGCGCAACACCTCCCTCAGCCCCAGCTATCTCAGACCCAAGTAATCGCGAAACGCTATGCTCGCATCAGGATCGCGCTGGGGATCGCTGGCACTCTTCTGTTCTTTGCCCTCACGATCCTCCTTGTCACGACTAATGCGACGAGGACGCTTGAGGAATTGGCGCGCACACTGGTTGAAAACGACTACCTCGCGCTGCTGCTGTTCGCAGCTGGACTCGGCCTCGTCGAGATGGTGTTGACTTTTCCCCTGAAACTATACTCGGGCTTCTACCTGGAGCGCAAGTACAATCTCTCCAATCAGAGATTCTGGGCTTGGATTTGGGAGGGAACAAAGGGAATGCTTATCGGTGTGTTTCTCGGCACGCCGATTCTCCTGGTGCTATATTACTGTCTGAGGAGCATGGGGGACCTCTGGTGGCTGCCCGTAGGAGCGATTCTCTTTCTTTTTTCTCTCGTCTTGGCACGCGTAGCACCGGTACTCATTTTCCCTCTCTTCTACAAATTCAAACCGCTGGAGGATGGAGAGCTGAGGAATCACATCCTCGGTCTCTGTCACAAGGTTGGGGTGTCGGTGCAAGGAGTGTTCGTGTTCGACATGAGCAAGAACACGAAGAAGGCAAACGCCGCGTTCACGGGAATTGGGAAGTCAAAACGCATCATTCTTGGTGACACGTTGGTGGCCAACTTCACGAACGAGGAAATCGGAACGATCTTTGCGCACGAATTGGGGCATTATACGCTCAAACATGTCTGGGTGATGTTGGCGGTTGGAACGATCAGCACATTCTTGGGTCTGTATCTCACCGCAGGGGTCTATCGTGCGAGCCTCTCGTGGTTTGGATTTTCCTCAGTCGACCAACTTGCAGCCTTGCCGCTTCTTGGTCTCTGGCTGGGGGTCTATTCGTTGATCACGGGCCCGCTCTCCAACATGCTGTCGCGTTCGCACGAGCGAGCGGCTGATCGATTTGCGATGACGACGTCGGGGAACAAAGCGGCATTTGTCAATGCTCTGCGGAAGCTGGCAACGATCAATCTTGCCGATACCGCCCCGCATCCGGTGATTGAGATCCTTTTCCACAGCCACCCGTCTATAGAGAAACGCATCGAGGCTGTTGAGCAAATGTAGTTCGTTGTCACAGAATCATGCACGTATGGCGCTATGGTTGTGACATTCGTAAAATGCTTGCTGATCGTTCTTGCTGCGATCCCGCTGTCAACGCTCGCACTGGTATCGGTGCCATTGGACAAGAGCGGGAGATTCTATCATTCGGTTGCGCGTACGTGGTCGCGGTTCATCCTGTGGATCTTTGGGATCAAGGTGACGATCCGTGGCGTTGAGCATCTTGACGCGTCGAAACACTACATCTACGTGTCGAATCACGCGAGCATGTTCGATATCCCTGCGGTGATGGTGGGAATCCCCGATGATGTTCGCTTTGTCCTCAAGAAGGAGCTGACCAAGGTCCCTCTGTGGGGATGGGCGTTGAAGTACGGTCACTACATCACGATTGACCGGGGCAAGGCGCGGGTCGCCATGAAGAGCTTGGAGGAAGCGGCTGAGCGGATGCGAACAGGAGCTTCCGTAATCTTGTTTGCCGAGGGGACGAGGACACGGGATGGCAAGCTGCAACCGTTCAAACGGGGCGCATTCTCCCTGGCGGTGAAGGCCGGTGTCCCGATCGTTCCCGTGGCCATCAACAATACGTTTGGGATTCTCCCAAAGGGATCGATCCGCGTCCGGGCTGCCGACATTGTCATGGTTTTGGACAAGCCGATTTCCACGCAAGACGTTGAAGGGAGGGAGGGGGAAATGCAATTGCTATCACAGGTGCGCGCAGCAATAGCAAGAAACTATGTTGAACAATCGTAGGTTAGCGTATGGCCGTAACGATCGAAGACGTTGAGCACATCGCCAGGCTTGCCCGGCTGGAGTTTACAGAAGAGGAGAAGAAAAAGTTCACGCATCAGCTGAACGATATCCTCACATACGTCGAGCAGCTCAACAAGCTCGATACGAGCAAGGTTGAACCGTTGTCACACGTCATCGAGCTGGACAACGTGTTCCGTCCGGACGTTGCGAAGCCCGGCCTCACGCCGGATGAGGCGTTGAAGAACGCTCCGGCCAAGACGGAGAAGTTTTTCAAAGTTCCAAAAGTCATTGGTGACAGGTAACCGATGTCGTTCGTTGTCGCAGTGATCCCAGCTCGGTATGCCTCGCACCGGCTTCCCGGGAAGCCGCTGATCGACTTGCTAGGCAAACCCATGATTCAGCGGGTGTATGAGCAGGCAAAGAGGGCAAGGCTGCTCGACCGGGTTGTCGTAGCAACGGATGACCAGCGGATCGTCGGCGTTGTGCAGGCGTTTGGCGGTGATGTCATTATGACATCTGCGGATATCAAGAGTGGAAGCGATCGGGTCGCGGCTGTTGCCCGGGTGATCGATGGGGATATCTTCGTCAATGTGCAGGGGGATGAACCTCTCATCGCTCCCGATATGATTGACCAAGCCGTGCGCGTGGTGCTGGATGACCGGGAAGCTCAGGTCGGCACTCTCGCGAAGAAGATCGATTCGCTTGCCGATCTTCAGAATCCAAGTATCGTCAAGGTGGTCGTTGGACCGGACTCGAACGCGCTGTACTTCTCACGGTCCACTATTCCGTTCGTGCGCGACGAGGCAGACCAGAAGAAATGGCTTGCGCATCAAACCTTCTTGAAGCACATCGGGATTTATGTCTTCAGGAAGGAGTTTCTCTTGAAGTACAGTCAGCTACGTGAATCACCGCTGGAGAGAGCCGAACGGCTCGAGCAATTGAGGATCTTGGAGCATGGGTTCCAGATTAAGGTGGGCATCACGACCTACGATAGTATTCCCATTGATACGAAAGAGGATGTGGAGAAGGTGATTGGGCTGCTGAAGGGAGCGTAAGGCCTGTGACGCCCAAGCCGCCCCGGATGCCTTCTCACAACACATGGCAGACACGAACAACGCTTTCCGAAGAATAACAGGTTGATTCCATGGCAACGAATCACGTCAAGTACATTTTTATCACAGGCGGAGTAGTCTCCTCACTGGGGAAAGGGATCTCCGCTGCATCCCTCGGTCTGTTGCTCAAGGCCCGTGGCCTTCGTGTGACTATTCAGAAGTTCGATCCGTACATCAATGTCGATCCGGGGACGATGAATCCATTCCAGCACGGCGAAGTCTACGTGACCGACGATGGGGCGGAAACGGATCTGGATCTCGGTCATTACGAGCGCTTTCTGGATGTAAGCATGGCTCGGCAAAACAATACGACGACGGGTCAGATTTACTATGAGGTCATTTCCAAGGAGCGCCGCGGCGATTACCTGGGCGCAACGGTTCAGGTTATTCCGCATATCACGGATGAAATCAAGAGGCGGATCTCCGGACTTGCCGGAACCGGCAAGTATGATGTGATCATTACGGAAGTGGGGGGAACGGTCGGTGATATCGAGAGCTTGCCGTTTCTCGAAGCCATTCGCCAGTTCACGTTGCATGTCGGCCACCGCAACGCCCTCAACATCCACGTGACGCTCGTTCCCTACATCAAATCCGCGGGTGAGCTCAAGACCAAGCCGACGCAGCACAGTGTCAAGACGTTGCTGGAGATCGGACTCCAGCCCGACGTGTTGATCTGCCGATCGGAAAAACATCTGAGCCGGGAGCTCCGCGAAAAGATCGCCCTCTTTTGCAACGTCGAGCCTGAGGCAGTCATCGAGGGCCAGGATGTCCAGTCCATCTATGAGGTCCCCCTCGTGTTCGAGCGAGAGCGTCTCGCCGAGATCGTGATCGAGAAGCTGAACCTGAAGTGCACTTCTGCCGATCTTCGACGTTGGACGCGTTTCGTCAATCGGGTCAAACATCCGAACGGGCGAGTGACGATCGCTGTATGTGGAAAATACACCGATCTTCTCGATGCCTACAAGAGCATCACCGAGGCTTTTGTCCATGCCGGAGCGGAGAATGATGTGGCAGTGGAGGTACGCTGGGTTAAGGCTGAGGACATTGAGCGTTCAGGCGCAGAGCAATATCTGGGCGACGTTGCAGGATTGCTGGTACCGGGAGGGTTTGGGGAGCGTGGAGTAGAGGGGAAGATCGAAGCAATCCGATACGTGCGTGAGCATAACGTTCCCTTTCTCGGGATCTGTCTTGGCTTGCAGTGCGCAGTGATCGAGTTTGCACGCAACGTATGCAAACTTAAGAGCTCCAACAGCACAGAATTCAAGAAGACGAAGAACAACGTGATTGACCTCATGATGGATCAGAAGGGTGTGAAGATCATGGGGGGAACGATGCGACTTGGTGCCTACCCGTGCATCCTTGCGAAAGGGACGAAAGCCCACAAGGCCTATCGCAAGGAACTCATCTACGAACGCCACCGCCATCGCTACGAGGTCAACAACAGGTTCCGCAAGAAGCTTACCGATGGCGGAATGGTGCTCAGCGGCCTTTCACCCGACAACTCGCTCGTCGAGATCATCGAGCTGGAAAACCATCCCTGGTTTGTTGCCGGGCAGTTTCATCCGGAACTCAAATCGCGCGCGGTTGACGCACACCCCCTGTTCCGTGATTTCGTGAAGGCAGCAAAAGAATATACCAAGGAATCGACGGCCTGATTTCAGAGAAAGCATGACACCGTATCGTCTACTCGTATTCCTCGCCCCATTGGGCCTGCTGCTGGTCGGCTGCAGCGCATCGTCCAGACTTACGTCCACGTACGGGAATAAATATCGATATTCGATCTCGATGGTCGCTCCAGTGAAATCGCCAAACCTGCTCTTCCGCGATGATCGTCTCATCATTCAGTTTCGGTTTGATGACCCTGCAATTCGCTTTCAGGCACAGAATATTTCATCCACGAACATGCGGATCGATTGGAACAAAGCCTCGCTCGGCATACGGGGTCTGTACACACCGGTTCGCAACCTGTCGGTCTTCTACGATTCGAGCGCCGCGCCCCTTCTCAGCCCATTGATTCCACCGCTCGGAGTGATCCGCGACGTGATTCTCCCGCGCGGAAATGTCTTTTTCGATGGGGAGGAATGGCGGGTGTCAGACTTGCTGCCAACGAGAGATCAGAATTCGCAAGCGATGCGAAGTTCAGTTGTGAACATGATAGGAAGCACCATCGATGTGATCCTTCCCGTCGAATTCGGATCGGACTCTCGTTCGTATCGCTTTTCATTCTCCGTCGACTCCGTGAGCCAGATATCGTGGAATGATTATCGTCTTCCCGGTTGGCTTCCGCCTCGAACGCCGGTGCGAAAACTGACGCCCAGTACCGAAGAGCAAATCACAGCAGCGATCATCGTGTCCGGTTTCCTGGGTGTGTTCGCCTACATGAGATCTGCGAAAAAGTCCCCTGTCTCTGAATAGAGGATCACAAAGTGGCTGAGTCCATCGCTCATAGAACAGTCCTCATGCTCTCTTTGGCTGCGGCGTGTTCCTTCTTCACGAATTGCGGAAGTTCGAAGCTCGCGACGGCCTCTGACGACGCGTTCTTTGAGCCACTGAAAAAGCTCGATCACCCATCCGCCCCCAAGCCGGCGAAGGCTGAGAAAAGCTCCGGGCAATCTGAATGGATAACAAGGGCCGATTCCCTTCTGAACACACTGAAGGACCAAGAACGGCGCCTTAACGAGATCACAGCGCAGCTACTGACGCGTGAGGCAAAGAGAGCTGCTGTCCCGCCCGACTCTTCTTCCGTGGTGAAGAAGCAATTGGCTCAATCCTCAAAACCCATCTCACAGGCAGAACGGCCTGGATCGCCGACGTACGAGGACGCACTTCGCGCGCATAATTCCGGAGATTACCAAAAGGCGATCAATGCATTTGACGGGTTGCTGCAACGTGGCGTCGAGAAGGATCTCGAAGACAATTGCCACTTCTGGATTGGTGTCAGTCACTTCAACCTGAAGCAATTCGACCGAGCTGTCACGTCGTTCAGACTGGTGATCGGTTGGAAGGGTTCGAATAAGAAAGCTGACGCGTATCTTATGCTCGGTAGGACATATGCCCAGTTGGGAGACACTCAGGAAGCGAAACGCATGTTTGACGCGCTTCTCAGAGAATTCCCGCGCAGTGCTTTCGCTCCGACCGCACGTCAGAAGCTGAAGGCCCTTACCTCCGTGAAGTGAACCAATCTCGAGATTCGCGGACCAAATCGTGGAAAGCAAAAGAAAAGCCCCGCATGAATGCGGGGCTTTGTCGTGATACGAAGATCGATTTCGGTGCGCTGAAGCGAGCTAGCGCGACCTCTTCGACCGTCGAGCTGGGGGCTTCGATGGGGATTTGGCCGGTTTTTTGGCCTCCTGGATGGTCTTGATTTCGCTCTCCAGTTGGCTGACCGAAGCCGAGAGCTGACTGTAGACCCTCTCTTCCAACTCTTTCCGCTGTCGTTGTGCCGCGGAGAACGCGCCGTAAATGACCATGCTCGCAAGAATAGTCACCCCGAGCATGATGTAGATCCAAATGACCTTCTTGTCAATATCCTTACGAAGCAACTCCGCGTTGTAGACGACGATGAACTGAAGGCTGTCAACGTGTCTTGCAACCTCGTCGAAGCTCGATGCCAGTTGCTTTGCCACGGTGTCCTTTTGAACTGCACTGGCACCGACAATTGGGACGGAAGGCTCTCTCCTCGCCCGCCGGGTCTGTGCGGAGGCATCGGCAAGGAGAATCAGGCAGGCAAATGAGAGCCACATGAAAAGGCTGTTCCCGGTGAAGTATCTCATATTGGCCTCGGCTATACTTGAGATTGAAAGCAGGATACAGTCGCAAATCGTAAGAAGTTAGAGAGTTCACCTGCTAAAGTCAAGGGCAGAATCCGATCAAATCCCGCGCGTTGAATTTCACTCTGTCTTTGGCTATCTTCGGACGGGCTCAATTCCTCATTTTGCCTCTTTAAATATTCAATGCTCCTCCAAGGGAGGGTTCCCCATGCCGCTGTCTCTCAGGCTGTTCTTCCTGATTACTCTGCCAATTGCTATGGCGCACGCACAACTCGCTGATGCCGTTTTCACCAATGCCATGGTATGGACAGTCGACAAGGCCAAGCCATCGGCTGAAGCGGTGGCTGTCCTCGACGGAAAAATCCTTGCCGTGGGCAAGCACGCCGATATACAGAAGCACATCGGACCGCAGACAAAGGTTATTGACGTCAAAGGGAAGCTCATCCTTCCAGGTTTTATTGACGATCACACACATTTCATGAACGGCGGATTCCAATTGCAGAATGTCGATCTCCGCTCTGCGAAGAATGAGTCAGAGTTCGCCCGATTGATCAAGGAACGGGCGGATAAGTACCCTGGCCGATGGATTACCGGCGGCGATTGGGATCACGACAATTGGCCAGGAGGCAAACTCCCAACGAAGGAACTGGTTGACCCGTATACGCCCACCACCCCCGTATTTGTCAATCGGTACGATGGGCACATGGCTCTGGCGAATTCTTATGTTCTCCGACTCGCCGGCATCACGAAGGATACCCCGGACCCGCCCGGCGGAACAATCGTGAAGGATCCCAGGACTGGTGAGCCAACGGGTGTACTCAAAGACGAGGCGATGAGTACGGTTTACAGGCACATCCCTGATCCTTCTGAACAAGAGATGCTCGAAGCAGCAAGACTCGGACTTGCAGAAGCTCGCCGGTTCGGTGTTACGAGCATTCAGGATGTCTCCTCGGCGGCGGATCTTCGGGTTTACCAAACGCTGAAGGAGAAAGGCGAGCTCACCGCCCGCTTTCATTGCAGGTTACCGCTCGCGCAGTGGGAAAACCTCGCGGCAGCTGGCATCAAGGTTCCATTCGGGGATGAATGGATCCGAATTGGCTCGTTGAAAGCATTCGCCGATGGCTCCCTTGGCTCATCGACCGCCCTTTTCTTTGAGCCATTTACTTCGGATCCCGGCACGCACGGATTGGCTATGGATGTTGTCACGGATGGCCGGTTGGAGAAGTGGGCGACGGGGGCTGACAAGGCAGGCCTGCAGCTATCCATCCATGCGATTGGGGATAGCGCAAACAGCCTGATGCTTGATCTTTTCGATAAAATTATCAAGACGAATCCGCCCTGGGATCGGAGATTCCGCATCGAGCATGCGCAGCACATCCATCCGAGGGACTTCCGGCGATTTGCAGAGCTCGGAGTGATCGCTTCTGTCCAACCATATCACGCTATTGACGACGGACGATGGGCGGAAAAACGGATCGGTCACGAGCGCTGCAAGACGACATATCCTTTCCGCTCATTCCTCGACAACGGGGTGAAGTTGTCCTTTGGGAGCGACTGGACCGTTGCACCGTTGAATCCGTTGACAGGCATCTATGCGGCCGTCACGCGCCGCACCACGGACGGAGCGAATCCGAACGGATGGTTCCCCGAACAGAAGATCAGCGTCCAGGAAGCGATCGAGGCATACACCATCAATAATGCCTATGCTTCGTTTGAGGAGAAGGAGAAAGGATCAATCTCGCCAGGGAAGCTTGCAGACCTCGTGGTGCTGTCCGATAATATTCTGTCAATTGATCCCGTGAGAATCGAAAATGTGCAGGTGGAAATGACGATGGTTAGAGGCAAGATCGTCTACACACGAAAGCCATAAATGCCGCGTTGTGGCTCTATGCCGTCAAGAGCTGGGTGTCGCACTTGACGGGTCTCCTTTAGCCGAAAATGACAATATTCGCGCAAGGATATTTGTGAAAGCGTGAACCGGCCAACAGCACCCAAATCCGCCACGAAGCAACGCCAAGCCGAATCACCTCTGCAATACGTCAAAGGGATCGGACCGAAGCGGTCGGCCGCGCTTCAAGGGGCGGGGATTCGCTCCGTTCAAGATCTTCTCTATTATTTCCCATTCGACTACCTCGACCGCAGCCAGATCGTCAATATCCGCGACCTTCCGAAGCATGTCGACGCCGGCAAGCCGGTCACGATCATCGGCGAGGTGTATCGGCAGGAGCTCAGGCGCTCGCGACGATCGAATCGGTTGGTGTTCTTTCTCACAATCAAAGACGAGACAGGCTATCTACCATGCGTCTGGTTCGAAGGGGTGCAGTGGTATAGGGATGCGTTCGAGAAGGGCGAGCTGCTGGCCCTTTCCGCTTATCCGGATTTCGACAAGCTGGGGCGTCTTCAATTTACACACCCGGAATTTGACCGGCTGAAAGGGGCAGAGGAGGAGGATGAGCCGGACTGGGGGAAGCTCTTCAACACCGGTGCGATCATCCCGAAATACCGTTCCAAATCGGAGCTGAGCAAGGTCGGATTGGACAGCCGAGGTTTTCGCAGAGTCATTCGGAGTGCGCTCAAGAGCCAACTCCACCACATCGATGAAGTACTCTCTGACGACGTGCGCGCCCATGCAAATCTAGCCGACGTCAGATACGCGCTGGAACAGATCCACTTCCCGTCAAGCTATGAACACCTCAATGTTGCCCGCCGTCGCCTGAAGTTTGACGAGTTGTTCTTCTTTCAGTTGATGCTCGCATACCGCAAACGACGCGTCGGTGGGGAAGTGAAGGGAGTCACCTACACAATCGAGAGCAAGCTTGCGCGCATCCTCGCGGAATCCCTGCCATTTGAGCTGACAAAAGCCCAGCGCAGAGTCATCAACGAGATCGCCGGCGATATGCGGTTGCCGAAGCCGATGAACCGGTTGATGCAGGGAGACGTTGGCAGCGGCAAGACGATCGTTGCATTGCTCGCGATGCTCGTTGTGGTGGAAAACGGGTATCAGGTTGCCTTCATGGCACCGACGGAAATCCTCGCGGAACAGCACTATCGAACGCTCACGAGCTACTTGAAATCGCTCCCCGTGAACGTACGGCTGCTGATCGGGGGACAAAAGAAACGGCTGCGCGAAGATATTCTGGAAGACATCCAGAGCGGCCGGGCACACATCGTCGTTGGAACTCACGCCCTCATCGAGGAGAATGTTGAATTCGCTCGACTCGGGTTTGTCGTGATTGATGAACAGCATCGCTTCGGGGTATTGCAGCGTGCGGTGCTTCGCGAGAAAGGATACAATCCGGATGTCTTGGTGATGACCGCGACGCCGATCCCACGCACGCTGGCGCTGACACTTTATGGCGACCTTGACGTGTCGGTGATTGACGAGATGCCCGCCAACCGCAAGCCGATCAAGACCGCGATCCGGATGGAGCATCAGAAGGAAAAGGTGTTTCAGTTTGTTCGCGCTGAGGTGGCGCGAGGCAGACAAGCATACATTGTCTTTCCGCTCATCGAGGAGTCGGAGAAAATCGATCTGAAGGCCGCGACGGCGGAGTTCGAGCATCTCCAGAGCGAGGTATTTCCGGATCTGAAAGTTGGATTGATCCACGGCCGGATGAAGTCGGAAGAGAAAGAAGAGGTGATGGTGAAGTTCAAGGAGGGAGGAATTCAGATCCTCGTCTCGACGACGGTCATTGAAGTGGGCATTGACATTCCGCGCGCAACGATTATGATTATTGAGAATGCCGAGCGGTTCGGCCTGTCGCAACTCCATCAGCTCCGGGGGCGGGTCGGACGCGACGCTGATCAGTCGTACTGCATCCTGATTGCCGACTATGGATGGTTTGAGACCCAGCGGAGGGGGAAAGACGCCGGGGAGATGAAGAGGGAGAAGCATGATGCGCAGACGAGACTGGAGACGATGGTCGCAACTACCGACGGATTCAGGATTGCCGAGGTGGACCTGAAGCTGCGGGGGCCCGGAGAGTTCTTTGGGATACGGCAAACCGGCTACCCGGAGTTCAGGATCGCCAACCTGGTGGAAGACGGGGAGATCATCACGCTGGCCAGAAAGGAAGCATTCGCCCTCGTGGACAGCGATCCGCAGCTTCGCTCACCATCAAACGCACCCATTCGACGCCATTTTGAGCTGCAATACAAGGATGTTCTTGCCCTCGGGCAGGTAGGTTGATTCCTTCCACGTATCCCTTCCTCTTTCTTCTTTCCTCTGGAGCACGACTGACGTTCGTCTTGTGTCTTCATCCGGGAGTACGCAACGGTTGACCGTCGCGGACCTCGCTCGCCCGACGGATGCTCCTCCCGCGCGTGGCTCATGCGCGACCGTGTCAAGTCATGTCGCGCTCTTCGAGGTCAAAAAATCGTCGAAAGACTTGACAACGAGCTATAAAAGATTATATTTGTATCAACGATCTATGTTCATTGATACGTTATCCTCTCAACAATTGAAAGGTTGATCAACCTGCTTGATACCGCGATTGCATGTCGCGCTCGTCTATAACATGAAACAAGAGGGAGCGGACGAAGTTTCGACTCAGAGCGGCGGGGAAGAGGATGGAGAGAGTGAGATAGCTGTAGCATCACGAACGAAACTTCAACAGACGAGACCCGACACATACGCAGAATGGGACACTGAAGAGACCATTCTTGCCGTGAAGGCGGCTCTGGAAGAGCGACACACCGTCACAATGATCGAAGCGGATGAAGATGCTCACCAGAAATTTCCCCGGGTTCAACCCGATATTGTCTTTAATATCGCGGAAGGATTGAGAGGGCCGTCCCGCGAATCTCAGATACCCGCCCTCCTCGAGATGCTCGGCATCCCGTACACGGGATCCGATCCGGTCACGCTCGGCATCTGTCTCGACAAGTCTCGCGCAAAAGAAATTCTTACCTTCCATCGAGTTCCCACGCCAGCGTTCCACGTTGCTTCTTCGCTCGCGGAACTTGACACTGTCTCCGTTCCCCTCCCATGCGTCGTCAAGCCTCTGCACGAGGGATCCAGCAAGGGGATTTTGAATTCTTCTCTCGTTTACACACGTCGTGAACTCGCGGAACAAGTTGAGCGCGTGCTTTCGACCTACGAGGAACCGGCGCTCGTCGAAAAGTTCCTGTCCGGCCGGGAATTTACCGTTGCGCTCTTGGGCAACGGCTCCTCACTTCGGGTATTCCCAATTATAGAAATGCGGCTCGATAAACTGCCGAGAGGAATTAATCCCCTTTATTCATACGAAGCAAAATGGGTCTGGGATCAGAGCGACCATCCCGTCGATATGTATGACTGTCCTGCACGTATCGATCCAGGATTAGAGCGCGAGATCAGGGAAACGTGTGTAAGAGCTTTTCAGGTTTTGCGTTGTCGTGATTGGTGCCGCATCGACCTCCGCCTTGACGAGCACAATGTGCCGCACATTCTAGAGCTCAATCCGCTCCCAGGAATTCTTCCCAATCCAGACGACCACTCCGCTTTTCCGATGGCGGCGCGCGCGGGGGGACTTTCTTACAATTCAATGCTCAACGCCGTTTTGGATGCAGCGATACTTCGATATGGACTTGCCTAATCCATTCCCGTTCAACGCCTTAACCGCCCGCGCTGCAAACTAGCGAGGGGAGAGTATGCCCAAGAAAATCCATGTTGCTGTTGTGTTCAACGAGCCCACAATAGAGACATCCGCGGGTAGGAAGTTTATTTCGGAGACGGGCGCAATTGAAGCAGTGGCAACTCGCTCGCAGTTGTTAGCTGGCGCCAGTGCCGCGGCGGTTGACCTGTCGGAAATCGGTGTGCTCGAAGAGCGCGAGCATGTGCGAGAAGCGCTGCAGAAGAACGGGTACAAGACGTCGCTCTTCAATATGAACAGTGACATCAAGAGGCTCATCCAGTTTATCGAGGAGAAGCAACCCGATCTGATTTTCAACCTGTGCGAGTCCCTTGGAGATGAATCGACGCACGAGATGTTTGTCGCGGGAATCTACGAATTGATGGGGGTCCCATACACCGGCGCAGGCGCATTCTCGCTAGGGATTTGCCAGAACAAGGTCCGAACGAAGCAGATTCTGAGCTTCTATAAGATTCGCATACCGCGCTTCGCGCTGTTCAAGAACGCAAACGAGGTGAGCGAGGAGGAGTTTGATCTGCGGTTCCCGGTCATCGTGAAACCCTCCCATGAAGATGCAAGCGTCGGCATCGACAACGCGTCCATCGTGGACAACATCAGCGCGGTGCGGAAGCGCGTGCGCTACATCTTCCAGAACTTTGATCAACCGGTCCTCGTAGAGGAGTACATCAGTGGTCGGGAGCTCAACGTCGCCATCATGGGCAATCGCCGGCCAATTATCTTCCCGATCTCTGAGATTGATTTCTCCGCGCTGCCTTCAACCTATCCGCGCATTGTCACGTACGCCGCAAAATGGATGGAGGGGACCGACGAGTACAAAGGAACTGTGGGTGTGTGCCCGGCACCGCTGACGCCCGAAGTTGAGCGCCAGGCGAAGGAGATTGCATTGAAGGCGTATCGCATGATGGGATGTCGAGACTACGCTCGCGTCGACATGCGGCTGGACAAGAACAACAATCTGTTCATCATTGAGGTGAATCCTAACCCGGACATCAGCGATGACGCGGGATTTGCTCGCTCAGCAAGGGCATACGGACTGAGTTTTGAAGAGACCGTCAACAAGATCGTCGAGTATGCTCTGGAAAGGACTCCGTAGCTCCGCTTATGCCCATTCGTCCGTTTCAGAAAGAGGACCTTCAACCGATTATTGAGATGTTGCGTGCGACGGATGTTTTTAGAGAGGAAGAAATTGCGGTCGCTGTAGAGCTGATGCAAATTGTAGCTGAAGAGAAGGGTCAACAAGACTATGCGATCTCCACATTTGTGGATGAGGTAAACGCCGTACGCGGGTACTACTGCGTGGGTCCGACGCCCATGACGGCAAGCACGTTCGATTTGTACTGGGTGGCGGTGGATCCCAGCACGCACGGCCAAGGGATCGGCAAGCAGCTTCTTCAGCATTGTGAAGCGTATGTCAGGAGTCGGGGAGGCACATTGATCATCGCCGAGACATCTTCACTGTCGAAGTACGAGAAAACACGAACCTTCTATGAACATAATCACTACACCGAGGCATCGCGCATCAAAGACTATTATTCCCGCGGTGACGATCTTGTGGTGTACACCAAAAACCTGTAAGGAGGCTTAACGACCTGTATGGAACTCTGGCAAGAGATGCTGCGGCAGAGTGTGGATAGCGCCAAGGACCTTGTCGACCGATTCGCATTCGATCGGGAGGCGGCTGAGAAACTCAATAAGTTGTTCCACATTCGTATCAACCCCTACTATCTCAGTCTGATTCGCTACCCTGGCGACCCCATCTGGTTGCAGTGCATCCCCGATGCAGTCGAGCTTGAAGATCACAACGCCCCGGAAGATCCTCTCAACGAAGATGCCGATAGCCCGGTCCCCAGTATCACGCACCGTTATCCGGATCGTGTGCTGTTCCTCGTTACCAGCCAGTGCTCGATGTACTGCCGCTTCTGCACGAGGAAACGCAAGGTGAGTGATTCGACCAAGATCAACTCGAAGTGGATTCAGGGAGGCATTGATTACGTCGCCGCACACCCGGAAGTCCGGGATATCATCCTCTCCGGCGGTGATCCGTTGATGGTGACAGACTACATGCTGGAGCGTATTTTGTCGCGGCTCCGCGAGATTCCACACGTGGAGATCATTCGCCTCGGGACCAAGATGCCGTGCGTGCTTCCTCAGCGCATTACGCCGAAACTCTGCCGCATGCTCAAGAAGTATCATCCGATCTACGTGAACACGCACTTCAACCATCCGTGGGAGTGCACGCCAGAGGCTGAGAAGGCCTGCGGGATGCTCGCGGACGCGGGATGTCCGGTCGGCAACCAAGCCGTGCTGATGAAGGGCGTCAACGATGATCCGGAAGTGATGCTTGAGTTGCACCGCAAGCTGCTCAAAATGCGCGTGCGTCCATACTACATTTATCAGGCTGATTTGACAAAAGGAACGAATCATTTCCGCACGCCCGTGCGCAAAGGTCTGGAGATCATGGATAAGCTGCGGGGGCACACCTCAGGATTGGCAATTCCTTACTTTGTGATTGATGCGCCGGGCGGGGGTGGGAAAATCCCTCTGCTCCCGCAGTACGTGCTCGGACGCAACGGGAAGGATATCATTCTACGCAATTACAAGTATGAGATCTATACGTATCCGGATGTCGAGGAAGAGCAACCGGCGCCCCAACAGGTTGTGGAGACCAAGTATCGCCGCCGGCGGCGCACCACGGAAAAACCGGCCTTCGTGAATAAGCAGGCCACCCGAGAGTTGGAGCCAGTCGGCAAGTGACATTGCATTTCCGCGATGAAGGAAGCCCGCGAATTTCATTTGCGGGCTTTTTTCTTTATATACACACGTCGCTCATCCCGTAACTCAGGCAGGAGGAATTGTCTTAGCACCCATCTGGAGGGACACGTATGCAAATGCTCACTCAAGAAAAGGTCCGATTGATCCAGGAAGCAATGCGAGAAGAACAGTTGGAAGGGTGGTTGTTCTACAACTTCCGGGGATCGAATGTCTTTGCCACACGGATTCTGGCCATCCCGTCCCATATCATGCAAACGCGACGGTATTTCTACTTCATACCGGCGCAGGGAGCCCCGAAGAAACTTGTGCACAGCATCGAGCAGTTTAACCTCGACAGTCTGCCCGGTGACAAAACGATCTATGCCAGCTGGCAATCGCTCGAGGAGGGGTTGAGGAAGATCCTTGCGGGGACAAAACGGGTTGCGATGGAGTATTCACCGCGAAACGCGGTTCCCTACGTCTCGAATGTCGATGCGGGAACGGTCGAGCTTGTCCGTAGCCTGGGGGTGGAAGTCGTCACATCTGCCAATCTTGTTCAACGCTTCGAAGCGTGCTGGGACGATGAGCAAGCACAGGACAACCTGGAAACGGCGAAGCATCTTCGCGCAATCGTCGATCTTACCTTCGGCTTCATCAAACAACGGATCACCTCGAATGCGCCGGTGACAGAGTATGATGTTCAGCAATATATGCTGTCAGAATTCAGGAAGCGCTACATCAAGACGGAAAGCGATCCGAACTGCTCGGTGAATGCCAATAGCGCCAACCCGCATTACGAACCCACGCAGGAGATCCACAGTCCCCTGGGGAAAGGGGATTTTGTTCTTCTCGACCTCTGGGCGAAGAAGGACAAGCCACGCTCCGTGTACGCCGATATCACGTGGACGGGTTACATCGGCGAGACGGTTCCCGAGGAATACGCGAAAATCTTCGAGATCGTCAAGGGTGGACGGGATGCTGCGCTGAGCTTCGTTCAGCGGTCTTACGAAGCGGGTAGGGAAATCTGCGGGTACCAGGTCGATGATGCTGCACGCACGTACATTAAATCGAAAGGCTATGGCGAGTACTTTGTCCATCGCACCGGCCACTCGATCGGCGAGGAAATCCATGGAAACGGGGCGAACATGGATAACCTTGAAACTCGTGATGAGCGGAGAATCATCCCGCAGACCTCATTCTCGATCGAGCCTGGGATCTATCTGCCCGGCAAATTCGGGGTGCGAAGCGAGATTGATGTCCATATCTCAAAATCACGAGAGGTCATCGTGACCGGGCTGCCGATGCAAGAAGAAGTCATCCCCATTCTTCAAGAAACTCAGAGGAGGTAGCTATGTCCATTCTCAAGGAATTCAGGACGTTTGCAGTGCGCGGCAACGTTGTTGACCTTGCGGTCGGCATCATCATGGGTGCTGCGTTCGGGAAAATCGTCTCATCGCTGGTGAACAACGTTATCATGCCACCGATTGGCGTCTTGGTGGGCGGCGTCGATTTTAGCAGCCTCATGATCACGATCAAGTCCGGAGCCGATGGCGCAAAGCCCGTAACGCTGAATTACGGCATGTTCATCAATACCATTATCGATTTCATTATTGTCGCCGCCGCTGTGTTCTTGCTCATCCGCGCACTGAACACACTCAAGAAGAAAGAAGAAGCAGCTCCCGCAGCCCCGGCGCAGCATGACTGTCCCGAATGCCTGATGCCCATACCGCTCAACGCAAAGCGCTGCGGCCACTGTTCAGTTGTCTTAAATTAGTGCTTCTAGTTGAACATCGAACAATAAGGAGGTTGTGTATGAACTTGTCTTACGTTGGGGCCTTAATGCTCTGCACTTCGTTCGCACTCGCATTCCCACAAGCCGATCCGGATTCCCTCAATCCGTGGAAGCACAGCGTGGTGGGCGCGTGGACCTTAACCCAAGTGTCGTATTCGGACTGGGTGCAAGGCGGTCAAAATGCTCTGGCATACACGGTGACGCTGGACGGTAATTCGGATTTTGATACGGAGGTGACGAATTGGTCGAACTCTTACAAATTCGCCTTTGGCCAGGCACGATTGGGCGATCAAGGCTTGCGAAAGACGGACGATAAGATCGACCTCCAGACGGTCTTCACCTACAAACTTTGGACCCATATCAACCCTTACGTCTCCGGAACGCTCAAGACGCAGTTTGCTGAAGGCTTGAAGTATGATAAGGAGGGGCGAGGAACGGCTGTTTCGAATTTCTTCGACCCTGCCTACCTGACCCAGGCTGCAGGTCTCGGCTATCAACCTCTCCCGGAATTGAAGACACGACTTGGTCCTGCAATCCGGGAGATTGTCACGTCCACGTATGTAATCTACAGCGACGATCCGGCGACAACGAAGATCGAGAAGGTGAAAATCGATGTTGGCTTTGAATTGGTAGCCGAGCTAGCGTGGAAGCTCGAGGAGAACATCCTTTTCACCTCGAAACTCGAACTCTTCTCGCCGGTTAAAGACGTCAAGGATGTCGTTCTTCGAGGGGACAACACACTGGCGGTGAAGGTTGGAAAGTACATTGTGATCAACGTGAATCTTCAGTTCATCAACGAGAAACAGGTGACGCCGAGGACGCAGGTCAAAGAGACGCTTGCCTTCGGATTGAGTTACGCGCTGATGTGAGATTCGGGGGCGAGAAGAGATTTCCCTGCGCTTCTATTGTCGAATGCGGAAGAGGTTTGCAATCCCGAGAACGAGGAAGATCAGATTTGCGAGCCATGCGGTGAAGAGGGGATTCAGGTCACCGTTGTAGCCGAAGACGTTGCTTGTCTTCATGAAGGCGAGGTAGATGAAGGTCACCGCGACGCAGATTCCGAACTCCAGCGCGACGCCGCTGCGCCGCTTTGTCGACGCGAACGGAACTCCAAACAGGACAACGATCACGCTCGCGAAGGGAAAGGCAATCTTGCTGTGGAAGTCCACTAGCCATCGTGACACATCCTGACCGGCCGCACGCTGGCTCCCGATGAACTCTTTCAGCTCCGGGTAGTCCATTTCGTCCGGCTTCCGCTGCTTTTTCTCAATGTCAGTCGGCGTAACGCTCAGTCTCCCGATCGGCCATCGATCGAACGTGGTGAGCCGCTGCTCTTGCCCTTTGAATTCGCGAGCCGTTCCCCTGACGAGCACCCAGCCTTCATTCCCTCCATCCTGTTGGGACAACGCCTTCGCCGTCCATTCCATCTGCCACGCGTCATAGCGCCGCTGGAGGACGGTGAGATTGGTGTCAGCGAACTCCTGTATGCTCACGCGATTCGCGAACTTCCCCTGGCTGTCATAGTAGTTCATTGAAATGAGCCGCGAGCGCCCCTCCTGAAAGAAAATGTTGTAGCGAGTGAATCCGGGTTGAGAGCGATTAAGATGCACGCGCTCGATGGCAAATTTCTTCTGGTTCGCATATGGCACAATCCAGCCGTTGAAGTAGATCGAGATCCCGCTCACGATGAACGCCACGACAAGGAAGGGAACGAGCAAACGATACAGGCTGACGCCGCTTGATTTCATGGCCGACAACTCGTTTTGGTTTGACAGCCTGCCGACCACAAAGAGGGAACCAAGGAGCATCGCGACCGGCGTCATCAGCTTGATCATCTCCGGCGTGAAGGTTACGTAGTACTGAATGATCGTTTCAAGAGGAGCATTGGCGTCGATGAAATCATCGAGCTTCTCCATCATATCGATCACAACGAAGATGAGGACGAAGGTCAGCAGCCCGAAGAGAAAGCTGACCAGGAATTGCCGCACGATATAGCGATCAAGGATGGTCATGCAGGTGCTTCCTCTTCGGCACGCCACTGTTTGGGAACGAACTTGAGGATGACAGACCAGTTGATCGTCAAATTCTCGCGCGCAGTAAGGAAGGTCAAATACAGCCCCATCAGCCCGATGATGATGTTGGCAGACCACATGCCAAACCACGGCTGAATGAAGCCCCTATCAGCCAGCTTTTCCCCGCCAATCAGACAGGCCCAATACAGCAGGAAGAACCCCAGGCTGAGACTTGCGGCAACGCCGAAGGTACCCCTGCGCGCCATGATCCCCAGTGGCGCACCCACCAGGATGAAGACAACGCACGCGAAAGGAATCGAGTATTTCTTGTAAATCTCGACGGAGTACTCGTGGATCTGCCGGGCAAAGTACTCCATACGTGTGTACTCTCCTTCGACCACGTTCTTCAGTACCGTTGCTCGTGTCAGCGCGGCAAAGGACGGATCAGTGCCTGTCTGCGGAGAGACGAACGGCGGTTTCGATCCGGAAAAGATCGCGTCAAGGTCCTGGCGGACAAAGCCGGCAACATGGGCGCGAGATTCTTCCTGCAGGCGAAGCAGGCTGTCCACAATTGCGGTCATTGCTTGCGCACTCAGCTCCCGATCGCCGCGTGAGAACGCGCTCTCTTGGGATCGCTGGAACTCAAATCCCTCCGCGTTCATCGCAATGCGATGTTTCTGGAAGCTGATTTTGCGGTACCGGCCAAGATCGGTATTGCTGATCTCATGGATCTCGCCGTCATAGAGGTCCATGATGAGCTTCTGGTAGTCTGGCGAGAAGGAGACCGTGCCGCGTTCTGCGGTGACTGTGGTAGTGACGGCGTTGTTGGTGTAGTCAAAGATAGTGACGCCTTCGAGATCGTTCGACTGTTCAAACGTCTTTCGAACCAGAATGCTGTATCCCTGAATGTCTTGCGAAAACAATCCCGGCACGAGAGAGAACGTCGGTTTCTTTCGGTAAATATCCGTCAGCAGGATCTTCGCGCGATGGTTCGCGTCCGGCAGAACGTGGTTGTTGAACAGGATGAGCAGGTAGCAGAGTCCGATGGACGCAACGAACACCGGGGCGATCATCCGGTAGAGGCTTACCCCGCTCGCGCGCATGGCCGTAATCTCATTGGTCGAGGAGAGATTGCCAAACGCCATCAGGGTCGCCACGAGGACGGCCATGGGGACTGCGAGCACCACCATCCAGGCGAGGTTCATGACGATCAGCTCGGCAATGACAAGAGCGCTGAGCCCTTTCCCTGCAAGCTGGTCCATCTTCTGCATAATGAACTGCAGCATGAAGATGAAAATCAGAACGAACGCCGAGAACAGAAACGGCGTCAGGTGTCGGTACAAAATATGTCGCCACAGAATGATCATATCCTGTGAAAATATACTGAGAATGTGCTCTGATTACAAGCAGCCCGCCGTGTCGCAGAACCGCTGCCGTACGCTTGGAAATGCGATTCGTTCGCTCATTGCTGAAGTGGGTGCTCCCTCGAGCCGTTGACCGCTGGCGGCGGTTGCTTTGAGTGAGGTCATTCTGTATCTTAACCTTTGTGTCGATACATCAAGGCAAGCTGATAGGAACGCCGTCGTCATATCCGCTGATACAATGGCCAACCTGCGCAAAGAATATTCTCTCCAGACACTCGATGAGTCCAGCGTCGATCCCGATCCATTCGTTCAGTTCGAACGGTGGTTTCAGGAGACCATGAATGCACAGTTGCCCGAGCCGAACGCTGTGGTGCTTGCGACGGTTTCAGCGGACGGGCGCCCGTCTGCCCGCGTTGTGCTTTTGAAAGGATTTGATCATCGGGGATTCGTGTTCTTCACGAACTATGAAAGCCGCAAGGGAATCGAATTGCAGAACAATCCCCACGCTGCACTCCTCTTTTACTGGGCTGAACTTGAACGCCAGGTTCGGATTGAGGGGGAGGTCGAGAAAGCGTCACTGGAGGAATCCGAAGAGTATTTCCGCAGCAGGCCGATGGAAAGTCAGCTCGGTGCGTGGGCATCGCGACAAAGCTCCACTATTCCCAATCGCTCGGTACTCGAGCAAGCTGTGGCAGGGATCAAAGCTCGCTTTCGAAATCAAGATATCCCACACCCGCCTTTCTGGGGCGGGTTTCGACTTCATCCACAGATGTTTGAATTCTGGCAAGGACGTCCCAATCGGTTGCATGATCGATTACGATACGCGCGCACGGACGGCGCGTGGCGAATTGAACGACTTTCTCCCTAAGGTGCTCTTCCGATCGGCTCTGCGTTGCGACGGGAAGTCGCCCGTGAAGTGTGCACCATCAATCTCGAGTCAGGGGAATGTACTATGGATTTGCTAGGAACTGCCCGGATTTTTCTCTTAATGTTGGCGATGATAGCGTTCTTCTATCTCGCGAGACGCCTGAAGGGGATTCTGTTGCCGGCGTTGATACTTATCGGTACCGGATTTGGATTGATCATGTTGGATTTGATAGTCCGCGCTCTCTTCGGGGGTGGTTTTCTTTTTGACACTCTTGGCCCGAGGACATCCCCTCTCATCGGAACAGTGGTTGGATACATCGGCCAGATAGCAGGCGTGCTCCTCCTTCTTTTGGGTTTCTATCGCATTAACCGAGTTGTTGTCGACATTACGGAACGGCAACGGCTCGAGGAGGAGGGAAGGATCATGGGGGAGGCATTGGCAGAAAGTGAAGGCCGGTATCGCCGGTTCTTCGATGACGATCTCTCCGGGAACTTCATCTCGACACCAGAAGGGAGAATCCTTGTCTGCAACCCCTCCTTTGCGAATATTTTTGGCTATGATTCACCGGAGGAGGTGTTGAGCGCGGACGCTAATTCTTTCTACGAGAACCCGGAGGCGCGCAGGAGGTACCTCCAGGTGCTCACCCAGAAACGCAAGCTCGTCAACTTCCGGGAGAAGCTGTGGAAGAGAGACGGCAGCGCGGTGTACATCACTTCGACCCTCAACGGGGAATTCAATGAGGATGGTGAGCTTGTGCAAATCCAGGGATACGTGATTGACGAGACGGAGCGTGTACGAGCGGAACAAACCATGCGCGAGAGCGTCGAACAGTTGCGGAAAGTATTTGAGGAAGGACCTGTTGGGATGATACTCTTCAACCTCGATGGAGAGATCCTGCGGGTGAATGACGCATTCAGTCAGATGATTGGTTATTCTGAGCCAGAACTCAAAACCCTCTCCTTGCGAGGGATCACGCATCCCGATGATCTTCTCAAGGACGAACTGAGTGCTCAGCGTCTCTTGAGCGGAGGAATTACCAGCTATCGAACGGAGAAACGGTATATCACAAAAAGTGGTGATATCATCTGGGCTCTTGCCACGAAGTCCCTTGCGCGTGAAAGCGGTGGCACGCCTTTGCATGGCATCGGCATTTTCGAGGACATTTCGGCTCGAAAGAGGGGAGAAGAAGAGCTTGAACGCTCCCTGTCGCTGCTGCGCGCGACCCTCGAATCGACTGCGGACGGGATTCTCGTTGTCAACGACCAGGGGCACATTGTGAGTTTCAATCAGAAGTTCCTCGACATGTGGCGAATTCCTGAGTCTGTCATCGCCTCTGGCGATGACAGTAGGGCCCTCTCCTTCGTGATGCAGCAGCTCGCTGATCCGGAGGAGTTTATCCAGAAGGTCCAATCGCTCTATGCACAACCAGAGGCGGAGAGCTACGATGCCATCCGCTTCAAAGACGGACGGGTGTTCGAACGGTACTCGAAGCCTCAGAAGATTAGTGGGAAGACTGTTGGGAGAGTGTGGAGCTTTCGGGACTTGACCGAACGGGAACAATCCGCGGAGCGGCTCAGGCGATCCGAGGAAGAGTATCACGCGCTCTTTGAAGATTCAAAGGATGCGGTATTTATCAGCACGCCGGACGGCAGGTTCCTTGATATCAACCAGGCTGGTGTTGAGTTGTTTGGTTTTCCGACAAAAGCAGATCTTATGAGGGTGGACATCGGGCGGGACCTGTACGTCAATTCCGCCGATCGGGTCAGATCACATGAGCTGCTGGCTCAGCATGGATACTTGAAAGACTATGAAGTCATCGCGCGCCGACTCGACGGACGAAAGCTCATCTTGCTCGAGACGACGACTGCTGTTCGGAATGAACGGGGGCACGTCGTGGCCTATCGGGGCATTCTCCGCGACGTCACTGAGCAGAAACGCCTCGAAGCGCAGCTCCTGCAGGCGCAGAAAATGGAAAGCATCGGAACCCTCGCGGGGGGCATTGCTCACGATTTCAATAATATCCTTGCCATTGTTCTTGGGTATGTCGCGAATCTTGATCAGCCGGACCTCGATCGGCAGAAGTTCGCGCACATTTTGGGATCCATCAAGAAAGCCCTTGCGCGCGGCACGGGCCTGACCCGCCAGCTGTTGACCTTTGCACGGAAGACCGGCGGAGTCACTGAGACCGTCGCGGTAAATGAGACCGTGTACGAGCTTTCGAAACTGCTCGCCGAGACGTTTCCAAAGACTATCAAGTTTGAGGTTGAGCTCGGCGAAGATGTTCCGACGGTCCTGGCAGAGTCATCTCAATTCCAACAAACCGTTCTCAACCTCTGCTTGAACGCGCGTGATGCCATCGAAGAGCGTGCGCGGCGCGACGACAAGGAGGGCGTACTCACGATTATTACCGAAAGGGTGTCGGGCGAGGAGATGAGGAAACGCTTTCCGAAGGCAGATGAATCCCAATATGTCGGTATCTCCGTGATCGATACAGGAATTGGTATGGGTGAGACGGTCAAGAGCCGAATGTTTGAACCATTCTTTTCGACAAAGGCGCCCGGGAAGGGGACTGGTCTCGGGCTCGCCGTCGTCTATGGAGTGGTGAAAGCCCTTCGCGGTTTCATCGACGTCGAGAGTTCGCCTGGCATAGGAACGACGGTGCGGTTGTATTTTCCTGCGGGCGTGGTGACCGAGCAGATCCCGTTTGCTCAGGCAGAGACCGGCTCTCCTTTTGGCAATGGCGAAATTATCATGTTGGTCGAAGACGAGGAGATGCTACTCGAATTGCTACAAACGCTCCTCGAGGACCACGGCTACCGTGTTCTTGTTGCAAGAGATGGTCAACAGGCTTTGGACGTTTATAAACTACATCAGCATGAGGTCAGCGTTGTTCTCTCCGATATGGGACTCCCGAAACTTGGCGGATGGGAAGTATTTCAGAGATTGAAAAAACTGAATCCGAATGTGAAATGCATTCTCGCCAGTGGATTCTTCGATCCAGACCTTAGGGATCAGATGATCAGCGAGGGAGCCAAAGACTTTGTCGAGAAGCCATATATCCCTCACCACATTCTCTCTCGTATCCGCGAGATCATTGACCGAACAAAGCCTGAGAATCACAATTGAGAAGCTGCTTGACGCCGTGCACCGGGCATGAATCCGGACTTGAAATTCATCTTCCTTTTCGGTAAGTTGGCCCAAGAACGTTCATTCGTCACGACTCACCAAACGCTGGAGAACTATCGGTCAATTCGCTACCGCTGAAGGGTGTTGCCACCCTGAAGTTTCTTGCTTGTTTTCGTTCTAGGAAAGGGTCGGAGAGGGTTGCGTGAGCAAAGGTAGCGAATCACGAAGTTCGAGGGGATCGGGGCGAGGTGTCTCGAGATTACCGGGACACCTGGTGTCGCTGATCGGTATCTCCATCTTCATCACCTGCCTCGGTTCTGTTGTTCCTCCCGATGACTCCTCCTCGGGCACGACAGGGTCTTCTGTTGCCCGAGCGCAGGGACCTTTTTCGCATTCCATCGCTGAACTTGGATTTGAGGCTGGCGCTCCGGACCGAGCTGTCGAGACCAGCGTACAAGACACAACGAGGCAGCGTACCGGCGGAGTTTTGTCCCGCCGTGCCCGCGCACTTCAGAAGAAGCGGGCTTCCGTCGATACCACCTCTGCCTTCCTCACCACAGCAAGCATCCTTGATTCACTCCGCGCATTGCCCCGGGATTCGTCCGCACGCCTTGCGCAGTTTGGGCACGTGCGCCGCGACGATCCCATGGTTAGCCTACTGCAGCCAAAAACACACCCACTGTACTTGTCGGATCCAACTCTCGTTCGGACACAACAATCACTCGATTCATCGAGGCAGGTCTATCACGTCCGTCGCGTCATGAATGAGGTGGACACGCGCATCCCGCTCGACCTGAGCTTCGAGGAGTATCGGACGGTCAGGCTCCGGCACGTGATCCGAAAGAACTGGGAAGATCTCGCGCAGCGGTACGAAATCGCGACGGAAAAGAAAAAGGGGCTTGGCGAGCTCTTTGGACAGGTGACAAAAATCGAGATCCCGGTACCCAAGAACCCGCTCTTTAGCATCTTTGGACCCAACATTATTCGGTTGCAGATCAACGGTGCCGTTGATATTCATGGTGCGTTCCGCAACACCAAATCTGATCTCTTCGTCAATAATCCGCTAGGGCAAAGTCGCAGCGAGCCGGACTTCAGTCAGGAAGTTCAGGTGAATGTGAAGGGGGAAATCGGCGACAAGCTCAAGATTGACGCCGATTGGAACACGCAGCGCCAGTTTGAGTATGAGAATCAGTTGAAGGTGCGCTATACGGGCTACGAGGATGACATTGTTCAGAGTGTCGAAGCCGGCAACGTCTCGCTGGCAACGAATTCTTCGTTCATCTCCAGCAGCCAGGCACTCTTTGGCATCAAGGCTGGCTTCCAGTTTGGTCCGTTAAAGCTCACGACCGTAGCGTCGCAGAAGAAGGGGCAGATCCGCGAGCTGTCGGTTTCCGGTGGTGGCCGCCCGACGCCGTTCGAAAAGCGCGCAACGGACTATTCTCGCGACCACTACTTCATCGACACTTCATACATCGCGTGGTTCGATTCTGCCTATCTGAATATCCCTGCAATCGTCAACCCCCTCAAGCAAATCCGCGACATCGAAGTCTGGGTCACGCGCATTGGCAATGAAGACCCAAATGAGCGTGACGTTGTCGCTTTCATTGACCAGGAGAAAGTGTTGCGGACGCAGAACGATCTCGCTGCCCGCGCGACAGAATTCAACGCCGTCCCCGGTGAGGTTGAGGTTGGCCGTTTCATCCGGCTCGATCCAAGCAGTGACTACACCTTCCACGAATATGCAGGGTACATCTCGCTGAATCGGTCAATTCAACCGGAGCAAGCCATCGCCGTGGTCTACACGGTACCGGACCCGACGGACGCGAGGCGGAGTATCGATATCGGCAATTTTGGGTCACGTGACACGTCCAAATCATTGAAGCTTGTCATGAAACTAGTGCGGCCTCAAAAGCTGGGTCCGCAGTTCAAGACCGCGTGGCGCATGATGTTGAAAAACATCTACCCGCTGGGCGGCAGGGGCATCAAGAAAGATGGATTTGAGTTGAAGATTCTGTATGAAGTCCCTGGGCGGGAGCCGCAGGACAACATCCTTACGGCCTTCAACCTCATCGAAATGTTTGGCCTTGATCGGTACGGTGAAAATCCAGGTTCGCCTCCTGACGGAAAGTTTGACTATGCTCCCGGCCTCACAATCAACGAGTCGCGCGGAGAATTGATCTTTCCGCGCGTTGAGCCGTTCCGCGAGAGCATTCTCCAGTACTTCCTCGCGCGAGGTCGCACCGTTGCCGATGCGGATTCATTCATCTTTCACGAGGTGTACGATACGACCTTCAACGGCGCGTCAAATAGCCAGCGGAACAAATTCTTGATCAAGGGGACGATTACATCCTCCATTGCATCGACGTACTCGATCGGCTTCAATGTCGTCGAACGAAGCGTTAAAGTCATCGTCAATGGTCAGCAAGCCACACCGGATGTCGATTACTCTGTGGATTACATCTCCGGGCAGGTCACCGTCAAGAACCAAAGCCTGTTGATCCCGGGCGCAAACCTGCAAATTCAATACGAGGCGAATGACCTCTTCCAGCTTGCTTCAAAATCGCTCCTCGGCGCGCGCGGCGAACTCAACGTGGGGAAAAACTCGTCGTTGGGATTTACCGTTATGAATCTCAACCAGCAAACACTGAGCGATAAGGTGAGACTCGGTGAAGAGCCGATTAGTAACACGATTTTTGGGATTGATGGGGGGACGAGCGTCGAGCTGGACTTCCTGACCCATGCGCTGAACTGGCTCCCGGGCATCCAAACGAACGCCGCTTCAACCCTCTCCGTGCGCGGTGAAGCGGCATATATGTCGCCTGATCCCAACACGCGCAAAAGCCCAATTTCTCAGGACGGTGGAAAGGGAATAGCGTACATCGATGACTTTGAGGGAGCGCGCAAGACGATACCGATGAGTATCAACTTCGGCGCGTGGCGCGACGCTGCGGTCCCGGAATATATCCGTTTCCTCGACGATCCCACGAAGCTCAGTCCATACGAGAAGAGCGAGTACAAGGGAAAGACGTCATGGTACAACGTTTTCCCGAGCGATGTCGGCCCGAAGGATCTCCGACCAAACAAGAGCGTTCGTCCGGAAGAGAACCAACTCACTGTCTTGAACCTCTTCTTCAGGCCGCAGGAGCGTGCAACGTTCAACTATTCGATGGATCTCGAGAACAAGCTCTTCGCAAACCGGGCGAAAGCGTGGGGGGGAATCCAGACCTTGATAGGCTCGACGGCCACAAACCTTCTCGATGAGAATATTAACTTCATTGAGTTGTGGGTTCGCCTCGATGAAGTTCAGCCCAGCGTGAAACTTAACATCGATCTCGGGATCATCGGCGAGGTCGTTATCCCCAACCCGCCCGGTGAGGCGCCGAAGCTCCACACAGAAGACGGCCTGGATGGCGGCATCCGGAACGGAATTCTGGGCCCAGGCGAAGATC
>Ga0315284_10000420_pt1 | contig 58320 bp, 52 predicted proteins | sample YL17G09_16_MG_FD_203696 | JGI IMG/M metagenome (GOLD analysis project Ga0315284, IMG submission 203696) | Sediment microbial communities from Yellowstone Lake, YNP, Wyoming, USA - YL17G09_16 | ecosystem: Environmental > Aquatic > Freshwater > Lake > Sediment | place: USA: Wyoming | collected...
GAATAATTCGGTATAAACTAGTTGCAAAATTGATAGGGAAAAAAGATGCGAAAAAAGAAGGAATGAAGGGAGGGTCACTAAGTGATAATGGGAAAAATTTAAAGTATAATGATTTTTTAATTAAAGAATCACCAACACCGCTTAGTGATAATGAATTTCAAAATTTAAAAATAAATTTAAAACCAAAAATTATAAAAAGTAACGTATTTTTTGGGACAAAATATATATTTTTTGGAGGTCCAATAAAAATTGAAGATAAAGCTCGAAAAAACACATGGAACGCGCCTACAATAACTGTTTATAAATATTGTTATGAGTTTGTTATATTTTATAATGATAGTGTTAACCGAAGTACTTTTGGTACGATTAAAGGAGTAAAAATTATGTATTTATCAACAAGTAAAGATGTTAAAGAAATTAATATAGAAAAGGGGGATAAACCAATTAATAAACATGAGGATAAACCAATCAGTGGACAGCCTGTAATAAAGGGATATGTTCCCGATTTTATAAAACTAAAAGAATTTATCGATAAAGAAAGAATAAGAAGAAAAAAACCATATTTAAATCTTTATATTTATGAAAAATTAAATTCTTTATTAAGGGAAATATATCCCCAAAGTTCCCAAAGTTCCCAAAGTTCCCAAAGTTCCCAAAGTTCCCAAAGTCCCCAAAATTCTGAATATTCTCAAAATTCTACAATATCCCAATATCCCCAATATTCCCAAAGTTCCCAAAGTTCCCAAAGTTCCCAAAGTTCCCAATACCCCCAATACCCCCAATACCCCCAATACCCCCAAAGTTCTCAATATCCCCAATATTCTCAAAGTTCTCAAAGTTCTCAAAGTTCCCAAAGTCCCCGATATTATCAAAATCGCTAAGTTTCCACACATTAAATTCTTAATTAAGCTTTTTATCTATTTTCACACAAATAGATCATATTACCAGAATAAATACATAATTATTTATCGGATCACGAATAAAATATTGCGGATTTTTTACAAAAATGGATTTCTTGTTTTTTTTTGAAAATGAAGAATGTAAATGCATAGACTTGAAGAGTCTTGAAATTGATGGGTCTTCAATTGGAGAGACACCAATTGAAGACCCATTATGTAAAAATTTAAAATTTTATAATATTAAATAAAAATATAAAAAGTTATGTTTAGCTATTTATAAAACCTAATCTTATTTTAATTTTTCTAAATATTATTGAAAACTTTCTACATTTTACGAATGGGCGAAAAGAGAATGAAAAAGTATTCCAATTTACTATGCCAAATAAGCACGATTGGCTTAAAATTTCTATATTAGAAGGCGGGATTACATAACACATAAAATATAAATATCTTATATAATAATGACACAATTTGGAGGTAAGGATTTAAAACGCCATTTTACAATTGTTATAGGAAACAAGGAGCATGGACTTTATGTTTCTTCATCACCTTCTTCTGCTGCCAAGAAGGCGGTAACAAAACTCTGCACGGCGAACAAAAGCAAAAAAGTAGAATTCCAAATTCGCGAGATTACTCAAGGTTCCAAAAAGAAGACTTACGGTCCTTATAAAGGATATATAGAGAAACTTAAGGAGCCCATTGAATTGAAAGGTCGCGTAATAAAATACAAACCAGTCGCAAAATTGAGCGGGAAAAAAGGTGTTATGAAAGGAGGACTTTATGGACTAACCCCAATCGACTTTACTGTGGATTTTACAAAAAAAGGTAATAATGGTGGTAATCCAACTTATAAATATGACTCATCATTATTCGGCACTGATAAACTTTTTTTTGGCGAGATATTTAGTCATACACAAAAAAATGGTAATAAACATTCAACTAGAAATTATTTTCCGTTAGTTTTATTTTCAAATAGTACTACTTGTAAGTTAGGGGTAAATTCTGATGACGAATTATATATTGATCAATATAACTTTAACATACTACATGAAGAACCCTTATTACCTAAACCAAATTATAATAAATTTAGCGCAAAAATGAATAAGTATCTTGAAGAATTAGATAATAAAAAACAAAGAAAAGCTCACTTTGCATCTTACCCGTAATCTTACTAAAAACCTATGAATACATAAACATCGGCACTGCTGACTCCTCTTTATCTACTTTATTCTTATTCACTCCAAACAATTCAAATGCCGCCAAAACATTCTCCATTTGGATTACTCTTTCCAAATCCCCAACAGCGAACCCTTAAGATAGAAAATCGTTGATTTTCTATCTGAACGCCAATTTTGAAAAATGCACAAAATTCTCCAAATCTCCACCATTAAATTTGAAACTCTGTCGCTCTTTCTTGAAAAACTCTACCATCTTTTTCTCATCCTCTTGGTTTATTCTCCAGCCACTCCGCGCCAAAATTGTCTGATATATTTTACACAAATACTTCGCCGTGTATTCTTCTATTGTGAATCGATAAGGGAATCGCCGCTCCAATCCAGAGTTAAAACTGAAAAATGATTTCTCCAGGTTCATCAATATTCATGGTTTAGTTTTGAATACGCGTTTTAATAAATATTCTTTTCTTAACATATTTATAAATATGTCAAGAAAGGAATATGTAATAAAAATAGATAAATTAGTAAATGATAATAATTTAGAAGAATTTAAAAAAATATGTCAATTTCTTCGTGAAAATCATATTGATTATTTAGGATATTTACTTGAGAAAAAAAATGATGAATCAAAACTACATCCTATAAAAATGTATCCTCAAATATATTTAGATTTGTTAGAAGAATATTTTGAATCACCTACAACATTAAGAAAAATGTTTGAAAGTTGTAATTTTTCAGAAATAAAATTTTTTAATTCAAAATTAAAATTCCAGAAACCAATTGAATTCCTAGATATTACACGAACTTATTTTGGAGATGGTGTTATTCCAAAAAATGAGAAATTTAATGAAATGGATAGCTTTTTTGAAGAAGATAACAAAAATCCATTTGTTTATCCAGAAATTTTAGATATAGATTTTAAATTAAAAGAGTTTTATGTAGAAAAAATTCCAATGAATTATTATACATCATTACGACAATCTCAATCAATATTAGCTAAAAATTTTTATTTACAAATTATTAGTAATAATCAATATTCAGAAAATGAAATTGTGACATTCAAAGAAAAATATTTTACAGAATCTTTATATTCAGATGATGAAGATGAATGATAAAGTAGAAAGAGTTATTTAGAAAGAGTTATTTAGAAAGAGTTATTTAGAAAGAGTTATTTTATCTTTCGTTTAAAAATCATTCGTTTAAAAAAATAGATATTATAAAAAAATATATTTTAATATAATATAGAATGTCAAATTATCCTCAGGACAAATTTACAGCACCAAATATTTCTGGTAACTGGAGATATTGGGCAAACACACAAACAGTTACCTCTTCTGGTGTTTATTCATCAATCAAACAGACTACCGGTATTTTAGGGTTTAATCAAGATAATATTTTTATTAACTATCAAAATACGCAATTAGGAGTTTATCGCGTTGGTGTAATGACACCAAATATAGTCTGCGTTAATGGCAAAACAAATACGGTCTGGTCTCTTAAATCAGTTAATACTGGAGAAGGTACTTATGATCTTGATAATGCACCCTATTGCTATAAGAATGGAAGTCCAACAAAGATGGTTTCTAGTGGTGGTCTTATAGATGCATTAGGCAATAAAGGAATTATTACTTACTATTATGAAAAAATGTGAATTTAATTTATAATTTTCAAAATAAATCTAGATTTTTCTAAAAATATTTTAAACAATGCCATAAAGAATTTCGAATAGGACTAATAAATTTGAATGTAAAACAAGAGAGGACTATTTTAATTTATCTTTGAGAAACTTAAAATAGTCCTCTCTTGTTTTACATTCCAATATTTTAATAATATTATTTTTTGGTAATATATATTCTGGAGGAGAACACCATCCAGTAATTTTCATATATTCTTCTGGATGTTCCAGTGCAAAATGATTCATTATTTTAAGAAGGAATGTATAAATATCATTTTTATAATTTATTCCTTTTTTAATACTATCTATAGAAAAATTATTAATATTTTTTTTTAATTGAGAATAGAATTTCCGCAAATAAGGATATAACCGCAAATATTTTTTAGCGTATTTATCTATAATTTTTTGATGATTTTTAAAAAGAGTTTGCCAAATAGTGCTTTCATAATTTCTGGAATAATCCTTTTCATATGGATATTTCTTTTTTTGCAATCTACAGTTTTTCTCTAATTTAGGTTTATTTTGTAGAATATTAAATAACCATTGAGTTAATTGTAAGAAATAATATGTTTCTTCATCTTCATAATATTTTTTTGCATATTTTTCATTTGATACACTCCCATAATCAATTGCAACCAATTGAAGTCCATGATAAGGAATTTGATGTCCCATAATTTCAAATGTTTTATCATTTGTTCGATGAATCATTATATTTCCTGGGTGTAAGTCATTATGGGAGTATTTCATATCTGATAGCAACAATATAATATTACAAACTTGTAGTAAAATTGAATATATTTGCTTTATAGATAAATTAAATTGTAGAAAATCATACAAAGTAGTGGAACCTTTATAATCAATTATAAAAACGATACAAATATTGGATTCATTCATTTTTTTAAAATATTCATGAACTTTCAAAATTTTTGGGATATCTTTTAGACGAACCTGTTTATGCTTACAATTTTCAACTATTTTATATCCGTATAATTTGGAGAAAAATTTTTGAGCTTCTCCCGGCATTTTATTCACATCCTTGTAAAATAATAATTCTCGCCATATTGGAAACTTTATATTTTGTGTTTTTTCTTCTTCTAGAATTTTCTGAATTTTCATTGCATATTGTTTATTATCATATTCTATAAGATAAACAGTTCCTAACATTCCAGCACCCAATTTTTTAATTATTTTTATTTTTCTAAAATCCATAATTATACTTAGATAATTATATAACATTAAAATTTAACTTTGTTCTACAAATTGGACATGATCCTTTATTTGTAGTCACCCATTTTTTTAAACATTCTATATGAAAGTCATGATGACACCCAATTAGGATAGTTTTTTTATCTGGTTCTTCTGAATAATCTTCTCTGCAAATACAACAACTTTGTGATATTTCGCGTTCTTCATCATATTTTTTGATTTCAGTGTGCGATACTAATTCAATAAATTTATAAAATGTGAGATTTTTACTATTTTCTCTGTCAAACTCAAATCCTAGACAAACCATATTATGGCATACTTCATTATGGTAAATAATTTTATCAAATGGACCCCTATTTATAGGATAATTTTCACCAATCTCACAATCAAATACATTCTCCAATAAAATAATCCTAAATTTTCCAGACATTACATCTTGAATACAACTTGTAATCCATGTTATATTATTATATCCTTTCACCAAATGATGAGTGATAATTGTCGAAATATTACCCTCATAATCAATTTCTAAATTATCACAAGTTATGCCGAATTTATTATTCATATTTTGATTAAATTTATAAATATCAGTTCCAATGTGAATTGTATATATTTTATTTCTATAATTTATTTGGAATATAATTAATTTCGTATAATCCATTTCAATATTAAATGTAATTACTTCAAATATTCTCAATAATTTAATCATTTCAGATATAATACTTCTACAAGATATAATAAGGAAGATATCAGTATACTCTTCTTTACGAAGCATTGCGCGAATACATGGTCCAAATGCTTTAATTATATTATTATAATTATTGTTAATGTTATTATTAATATTAATATTAATATGTGTATTCACGTATTTCAATATACTAAAAAGATAACTCAATGGGTCTGCGTTCATTTTTATTTTAATAATATGGATATATCTTTAAATTGATTTACTTTTGAATTTTATAAAAATTGATAGTCATTTAGATCAAAAAAACATAGTATTTGACAAAATGACTTTTCAATTATCGCCAGATAGTTTCCAGATGGTCAGTCAGATTGTTTCTCAGATTGTTTCTCGGGTTATTTCTCGGGTTGTTATCCAACCAGATTGTTGCCAAGATGATCCACAAGATTTAAAACCAAATTTTCGCATTCGGTATGAAGATCCAAAAAGTTATTACAAATTTAAACGAATCGCAAATGGTAGTGTTGGAACTGTTTATCGTTGCACTTGCAAAGAAGATACACCGGACACACCAGACACACCTAAAAAAGAAGTTGCAATCAAAAAAATGCTTGATAGTGATGATGTTTTCAATGAACTTGACATTTGGAGCAATATTCCAGAACATCAACATGTGATTAAGCTTATAGAAGTCTTCCTTTGGAAGGATCATGTTTACGCTGTGATGGAATTGATGGCAAAATCATTGACATCAATGATTCCATTGCCACCCCATTTTGTCATGATGCCTCTTCCAATAATTTTGAGAATTAGTCATGATCTCATCTTGGCGGTGAAATATTTGCATGCTAACAAAGTCGTTCATGGTGACCTCAAAAGCGACAATATCCTCTTTGATGCTAATGGGGTGTTGAAACTTGCTGATTTTGGTGTATCAACGCGAGACAATGAGTGTCACAGGAGTGCACCTTGGAGTGGTACATTGTCCTGGAAATCACCAGGTTCAACGGATACACTTACAGCATCTCCGGAAAAAGATGATATTTGGTCAGTTGGCATTGTCCTTCTTGAACTTATAGGTATACCCCCGCCATTTCTTAACATGCAAGACCAATACCAATTGTTCAGGAGTATCAAAAATCTTTCAGGTTATCAAGTTCCCAAATTTGACTATTATGGTGATGATTTTGAGTTTCGAATGCGTGGAATTTTAAAACAATGTTTCCAGATGGATCCCACCGATAGGTATTCAGCTGAAGAACTTCTTATTTTATTTGATTCACTATTTCCAGCTGCTTCTCGTTAATCGTCAAAAAAATTGATGGGTATTTTTATAAAAATTATTTATACATTTGAGAGCAATCTCAAATATGTCACTTGCATTATTATTTCTCACAGGAAGTCCAAAAGTACCAAAGAATGCAGAACTTTCATTTTCATTGGCATTACAAGGTGCCGAAAAACAATGTGGGTTTTCATTTTATATCTTGGGGCTTTTCTACCTTCATGGATACGAAGTAGTTGAACATGACATCCAAAAATCAATTGAATATTTGCGGAAAGCAGCCAAGAAGGACTGTTCGGATGCACAGTATCTTCTTGGCGAAATCTACTCAAAAGGGCGATTTTTTCCCAAAAATGAGTACATTGCAATGAGCTTTTACAAAAAGGCTGCAAAACAAGGACATCTGAAAGCGTGCACAAAGCTTGGAAAGTTATATTTGGAGAATGATCCCGAGTCATCTTTGGATATCATTCAAAAAAGGCTTTTGAAAGCTTATCACTTTTATGAGATTGCAGCAAATTCTGGATCTAAGCATTCGAAAAAACATTTAATTGAATTGCGTAAAATTTTGAGTTTACTAGAGTGATTGAAGCATAAAAAAATTGATGGTTTTATTAATTTATAATTATGAAAATTGATAGCTTTTATCAGATGAACCCAAGAAGACTAAAATTATTTCAGCCTCCATCTCTCCATCAACTTGTAAAAAGAGATCTGCCTAAATTTGTGAGAATAGAGAATCCATTAACTGTTTATCATGAAATCAAACAAATCAATCGGGGCGCATTTGGAAGTGTTTTTCAAATTTCATTGAGGTCGACTGGTGAACAATTTGCCATGAAGGTTCTAGATGTGCAATCAGAAATTTGCATGAAAAGTGCATTAATGGAATCACAGATCGCATTGTCAATGGATCACCCCAGGGTTTGCAAGACTTATGAGGTGTACTATCACAATGACCAAATCTTCTTAATTATGGAACTAATGTCTGTCGGTACATTGAATCAATCAACTCGTGCACTAATAATGCGAGAGTTGATTGATGCAATTATGTACATCCATTCACGTGGTGTCCTACATAGAGACATCAAGTCATCGAATGTTGGCATAGTATTAGATGCGGATGGTGTTTCACACTTCAAAATATTTGACTTTGGGGCATCTTGCTATAAGGATGATGTCCCCAAAGATCAATCACCAGTTGGCACAATTTACTATATGTCTCCTGAAGTATTAATAAATACTGAATATAGTATTGCATCAGAAATGTGGGCTTTTATGTGTATGATTGTTGAGATTCACACTGGTAATCCTCCAAATTACGAGAAGGATCCTGAAAATGTCACATGGTTTATTTCTCAGATGAAAGAGCCTCCAATTCCAGATGTCTTGAAAACAGATTATTCAAAATATGGACAACACATTTTTCGAATTCTAAAAAGAGGTTTTGAAATAGACCCCGCACTTCGGATGACATTCCAAGAATTATTGGATATTTTACCATGAATTCATATGTTATAAATACGGTTGCATTAGTACAATAAAAACTCCTATAACAACTATCTTTCAATATTTCTATGATCCTGTCTGACTGCTGATTTTTGATATGAGTATGAGTATGATAAAAAAAATTGATGCGTTTTTTTTACAAATAATTAAAATATAAGCATAAGTTGAATAGAATGGCTTCTATTTTACCAACGACTCACAAGCTGGTTGCCGGGAGATATCAACTCATCGATCACGAAGTGCTAGGAGAAGGTGCATGTGGTAAGGTTATTCTGGCAATTGATCATGAAGATCATGAAAATCCTGGGCAAAAAGTTGCAATCAAAATTTTCGACATGTCGGGACGTTGTGCAGAATATCGTGAAGAAGTCATGAGAGAAGCGGAAATTGGAAAAAGGATCCCTGCTCACCACAGTGTTTGCAAAACATTGAATTCATTTTTTATTGGGGATACTTTCTATATCGTCATGGAACTGATTGAGGGCAAAAGCTTCGACGTTTACATGCGTGAAACCAAGCTCACTCTGAAAACCAAGCTAATTTTTTTGGTAATTCTATATCAAATGGCTTTAGCTATTGCACACCTCCACGCTAATGGGATTGTCCACCGGGACATCAAACCTTCAAACTTTATGATCTCGCAAAATCCCGATGGGACCATCCGTGTGATACTCATTGATTTTGGATTTTCAAACAATTCTGATAGGGTTTCCCAAGAAGCAGTAGGTACTCCAATCTTCATGTCACCTCAAGTTGCAGGATGGTCAAGGATTGACGACAAGTGCGACATCTGGGCATTTGGGGTTCTAATCTTACTGGTTCTAACTAGAGAAGAAGTTCCGTTATATCTTAAAGGGATCAAAGGTCCTGAACAAGCTAAGCAGTTCATCTACAATCTGAAGGTTAATCCATTCCCAGCCAAATTGGCTGAAAATAAAAACCCAATGATTAGCTTGATCGCAAATATCGCAAGAAGATGCCTAGAAATAGATTCATCGATGCGTCCATCTGCAGCCGAAATTGCGGAACATTTATCAACCTTTAAGGAACAATGATGCTCCCAAAAAAACATTTTTTATAAATATTTTTTACATAATTCATACGTCATAAATGCGGTTGCATGGAGTGGAATTGCCCGCATCAGCGCGAAATGAAATCCTCTATAAAAACTCCTATAACCGCCATCTTTCAATATTTCATTGAATCCTCCAATAAATCCCAATTTTCTTTCTTTTAGTGCTTGGATATGAGTTTTAATTCTATCTTGTGGGTAAATAAAGATCCAAGATGTGCCACCAGCAATGGCTCCAAATGTAAATGAATCAATAAGGGATATTTCTGACCCACCATTTGCTTTTTTAAGAGAATTATACGTGGAAAAATAAATAGCAAATCCCGGCATTTCTCTGTATAATGTCGCACTCCATCCTTGAAACAAAAATTTTGGCGTAATCATACTATTTGTTATCGTTTGGTTCGTTTGAAGAAGAATTTTTACGCGTTCAAAAGGAGTGACAATAAAACTGACACTAAGTCCGGCAATTCCACCACTAAGTGCATGATTATTTGTTTTTTTCATTGCGGCTTCATATGTACCAAAAACAATCGCTTTTTCTAGCCCAACTCCTATAAGAGGTGCCATTAATCCGCGATAAAGACTACGAAATTTAAAATCAATTGGCTTCTTTTCTTGAATATTCGTTTTTATTGTATCAATTGGATGCGAAATTAGAATCGCATTAACTCCGGAGATCATTCCACTTAAATAATTTTGCAATAATGTGTCTGACATTTTTGGTAATTACTATGGAATATTTTTTAAGTTGGGTAAAAATATTCCTTATAATTATGGAAGTCAAAAACTATAAACCGGAATTCATATTAGATTATTTATACAAAAATAGGAAAAAATATAATAAATATTTTATTAAATAAAATATTAATTATATTATATATGAGTGCAGCGAATGTAGCGAATCCTTTTGCTGGAATAAATAGTCGAGAATTTAATTCTAGAGCTAGAAAAAATAGAAATCTTATGCTTCTAGAGTTTCCCCACAAAAATCATTTAATTGCACGTAGTAATTCAGTTGAACCTTTCGATATAAATAGTCAAAATGGTAAATATATAATATCAGCACATGGGAGCATTATGGGAGGATATACTTTTAAAGTTCCAGAAAAAATAAATTTTATTACATTATCAGAACCTGGTTTTGGTATTCCACCTGATTTAGCAATGGATAAAGCAATAGAAACAATATATAAAAAAGGAAAATCATTATTTTCAAATAATGATTTAGGAGAAAAACTAACACTAGAAGGTGAAAATTTATTAGATGAATTTAGAAGAAAATACCCGAGTGACCACTTATTTTTTAAAAATCATTTAGGAAAAAGTATTGCAAATGATATGTTTCTAAGTTTCAATAGAAATGGTAAAACAGAAGGAAGCCTAAGATTAATTGGAATTAAAGAATTATCATCTAAAAATTCAAATCAACTAAAAAATATAACTAATTTATATAATAGATCAAGAGGATATAAAATTGACCAAATATTGTTATCAAGTTTATTGCGTATGTATGCAGATTTTATTGAAGAAGGTAAAAAGAAAATATTTATAGTAAGTGCATGCAGAAGTTTTCAAAACACCAATAGTAATGCTGCACGACAATTCGCTACAAATGTTATTAGCCCTATGAGCGTAAATAATAGAAGAGGAATAAGTAATAAACAAAATAGTTCCTAACACTTGGATATATTCTATCTTATGAAGTTTTACAATTGATTATTATTGATGTTGTTTTGGTATTCTATACGTTTCCAATTTGCCAAAAATAGTTTTGTCCAATTTCCCAAAAGTTTCCATAATTTCTATATAGATTTCGTAGTATTTCGAAATATTTTTCTGAATCATACTTTTCTTACACATTTGCGCAAATATTTCTACTTCATTGACTGTTATTACAACACGATAATGATTTTTAGAGAAATCATTTGAAGCGCAATTATAAAAATCTCCCAATTGCTTCCCAAATTTTTTACCAGCGGACTTATTTAATTTATCAATGTCAAATTTTTTTGGATTATACAATATTAAAAAGCTTTTATTGATATAGAATAGAATTCTATTCTTTTCCAAAAATTTAATAATTTTTTCTAATTCGGATTTTTCTAAATTAAATAAATAAACGAGAGCAATATCACGAAAACCGTTGGAAATAAGATACCATTGGAGTATTATTTCATATATTCGGCGATTTTTTGTATTCTTGTATTTATCGTATATTTCTTTTGCATTCTTTGTATCCATAAATATTATATAGATAATATTACTAATGTGAATCTTCATATGTTTCCAATTTCCCTAATAATTTTTTGTCCAAATTCTTGAAAATTTCAGATATTTCTAAATAAATTTTATAGTATTTCGGAATATATTTCGCAATCATATCTTTCTTACACATTTGTGCGCATATTTCTACTTTATTGACTGATATTACTACTCGATAATGATTTTTTGATACATCATTTGTTGCACAACAATAAAAACAGCCCAATTGTTGCCCGAATTTTTTGCCGAATGACTTGTCTAGATTATTTATATTGAATTTTCTAGGATTATATAAAATTAAATAGCTTTCTTTTGTGAAAAATTTATAAATAATTTTATTTTTCTTTAAAAATTGAAAAATTTTCTCTGCATTATCTAAGTAAATGAGTGCTATATCGCGAAAACCGCTTGAAATAAGATACCACTGGAGTATTATTTCATAAACACGGAGATTTTTCGTATTTTTGCATTTATCATATATTTCTTTTGCATCCTTTGCATCTTTTGCATCCATAATATTATCTATATAATATTATGAGAAAATGCATTAAATTGGACACTAAAAAATACAAAAACCGGGATTCCCCACCTTATTCAGCAATGGATTGCAAAGGGGCAAAACTACTCGGAAATGATGGGCAACAATATATATCAAAAACTGACAAAAATGGAATATACAAATGGGTAAAAACAGCGGAAAAAAACAAATCAACCTTGAAGATTTATTCTTACTGGGATGAATTAGGTTACAAACAATATATTTATAAAGTATATCCAACTGAAAATAAAGTTATTCGAGAAATATTGAAAGATGTTCCGGATGAGAACGATCGTACTAATGGACAAATTACAAAGAAAGATTATGAAAAGATTATCAATAATATTAAAATACTAAAAACAAAAGTTTATAATTATGATAAAATATATTTTAGTAAAGATTTGGGTCAAACGTGGGCATCATTTGCAATTGTCATAGGAAAAGGTAATAAATACACAAATCTAATGAGTGGTCATTTTTTCATCATAAAAGAGCCAATTGAAACAATATTATTTGAAGTTGAAGGGAATTGGATACCTTATACGGCAATAATTACAAAAAACCATATATATTTAAGTGATTATCCCGGTATAGAGATAGTTAAAGATAAAGAATTTGATAGTGCACTTGATTATCATATGAATTATTGGGAATCTAAAAGAAAAAAAAAAAAGTAAAATGCGTCAAATTGGAGGCTAAAAAATACAAAACCAGGGATTATCCACCTTATTCAGCAACAGCTTGCAAAGGTGCAAAACTAATAGGGAATGATGGACAAAAATATATATCAAAAGCCTTTATGAAAGGTATTTACAAATGGGTGAAAATAGCTGAAAAAAGGCAAATAGACTTGTGTAACAGATTTACACCTGGAATCATTAAAAACACCGCCTGTCGAAGATATTGATTTGAGATTGAGAAAGGACGTATATATGCAATATTATAGATGGCATAAAACTTATAATAAAAAATATAAAGAAAGGGAGATAGAATACCATGTGACAGATTTGTCCAAGAGATTTTTTTAGGATGAGATACACATATTTCATCCTAAAAAATGATATCTTATTTTTATTGCTGAATTATTTTCCGCTAGTCAATATGTTCCAACCTGTTGAAGATTTTATAATTTTGTAAGATTTTTTTACAATTCCTACAATTGGTTTTGAGTGATTAGTAATGGTTATTTGCACATTTGAAGAAGATGCAAATAACCATTACGAATCACTTGAATAATCACTCGAATAATCACGTCCCCTATCCTGAGATCTGCAATTTGCATAATGTACGGAAATTGCACAACTTTCGCACATCTCTACACGATCATGTGGTAGTAGAGCATCACATTCAGAACAGTATATATTCCGACATGGGAATATTTGAGTTACAAATGCTGGATATCGAAGTGCCAAATGATGAATGATGGCATGACCTGTTATTTGATATAACATAAGTTCTGAAAAATCATGAATTGATTGTCTATTTGACAGAAGTTCTGATAACAAATCCAAAAAGTCGTTGTTCAAGAGAATACGTATCATAAGGTCAAACAATTCAATAAATTTTCTTTCAGTCATCTCAGAAAAACCACCATTTGGGTTTGAAAAACTGCAAAAACAATAAAGGAGTCTGTCAAAACTTTGCAATTCATCTTCTTGTGCATGTCCAACATTCAGAAAAATTGCCAATTGATCTAAGCATCTAAATTGACTTGTTTTCATAAAAATATATGAGTCAAACAAGAAGCAAAGATGCGGGTGATTTGACTGAACAAGTTCAATGAAGGCACACAGAAGAAACAATAGGCGTGACCATCTTGACATTGTGATGTTACTCAAATAAGTATCTGATAACCGCCCAAGTATTTGCAGCAAATGTTCAGGAATCCTAAATGAGTATGCCTTCTTTAAAGCTTGAGAAATATTCCATTTTAGCAACGTTGCAAGAGGGGATGTTCTATTTGGCGGATATTGCAACGTAAACTTAAGGGTAAACGGTTCTCTATCTCTATCTAGTCGTCTGTAGGAAATTGGTTCACATCCCTTTTCGAGCAAAGAAAGAACACCATCAACGCTTTTAGTTTCAAAAACCGCTGCGAAAAACTGCCAACCGTTGTTAGAACTATTCTTCATCTCGGTGAGAAATATATACATTATATCCAAGCACCAACGAATTTCTGAATGCATTGGATGTCTTATTCCAGAAAAAAGAAATTTGGAGATGAACTCAAAGTATCGCTTAAATATTCGATAGTCTCTCGATCCACGAGCTTGTCTAAAGTCTCTTTCAAACTGCCTGCAAAGTGTTGCAAAATCTGATCTTTCTTCTTCCATGACAAAGTTGCAAAACAAAGAGAATACTTGGTTTTTTCTATTAACCAAATCACGAAATAGCGTCATCAACGCTACAATTTCATAGTGTTCCCTCTGATAATCACTAAGATCCGAGCTCGAAATATCCAGAATCGTCTGCGGTTTTGGAAGAACTACATTCAGAGTAAGAAAAAACCAGATGTTTGATGGATGATAAATACAAGAATAAAAATTCTCGACTGCCAGTTGAATCTGTGAATTACAACTGCGGTGGGTAATGGTGTATCTTAGAATGCGATTCATGATAATCCGCATGGAATCATGCGTATCACTGGTTACACCAGTTACACCACAAATGCCGTGAAGAAGATGCATCATTAGCCCATGATGCATTAGAATAAAGCCGAGCTCATCACATGAAAATAGTGAAAAATGTCGTGTGTCTTTCAAAATTGCAAAAAGATGCTGATTAATTGTCGGTGACTTTGGGATCATTGGGCGAAATGATCTTCTGCAAATCTGACCCAAAAAGCGGTCATACATCCATATCATAGGTAACACTAGCAAATTTTTTCCTTTCACAGAAGAGATGATCCAAGAACGTTGCATTCTGAGGACCCCGTTTTATAAAAATTTTCAATTATTTTTACCATCAATTTTTTAGATCATTCAGCTGCTTAAGGAGCTATATTCATAATCCATGAGATCATAATATATAGCCCAAGCTATACATTATAATAAAAATATATAATAACATATATGCTAAAACTAAACATATAACTGATGAAGAGTTTATATATAGATCAAATAAACAAATGTTATTTTTAACATTTCATCTATCAGAATGGGAAGAAACAAACGATTATGTTGTAAGAATAAAATTGAAGAAAGATGTTGAATTATTATATATGATTTCTGAATTTAAGAAACATTTTATTTTTTCATCAAATTATTTTGATAATTTTGATAAACAATTAAGAGAATTAAAACTAGATGGGTGGTTATCTAGTATTAGTAGCAATTATAAATGATCCAGAAATTTTTGAGAAGGTATCATTTGAAAATCTAAAACGAGATTGGAGAAATGGAAAGAAATCCAGTGAAAATTGGGGAAAACTTTATCCAATCTCAACTCGAACTCTACCAGTTATTTTTTTTTTGAATATTCGATATAAGAAAATGCTAGATGAATATTCACTTCAAGTTATATTAGAAAATGCAATTATTTATTATCACGAAGGATCTAATTTAATAATAAATTTGAGTTAAATAAAAATAATAACTTCACGACACCAATGATACTTAAAAATGGATGAGATGATTGATTTTATCTTCAATATATTTTTTATAGATTATCATAATATTATGGATAATAAGAAATATCTATTAAGAGTTTTTCCAAAAAAATTTATATAATATTTTTATAATATATGAATAATAATAAAAACAAAAAATCTTCACCTATTATAAATTTATCTCAAAAAAATGCAGCACCATTTGGGGAAAGTTTTTTACCAAATAACTACAATCAAACCAAAAAAACTTCAATCTTGTTCTCCAAAAATAATTTTAATGAAAAAAAAAATCAAATAAACCCTTTAAGTTGGTTTGGTTTTAGTATTAACATTATTTGGATGATGAGATCTTTTCAAGATAATGTTTTAAGAGAAAATGGTATCTTAGATATAATTAATAATATATTTGAGCAGTCTTTTAAGGATATTTCTAATGTAATCCTACCAGAATTATTATTAAAATTTATTTTATATAATCAATTAAATCCATTAGTACCATTTGAAATACATACTTTAAATATATATGTTAGAACTTATTTTGAAACTTTTAGAGATTTATTATTAAATCCTATATTATTTCTACCTGATAATGTAATATCTAGAATAATTGTTACAATGACTTTATCTTTATGTCATGAAAATGCATATTTAGTAGCTATGAGAGAAAATGGAATAAAAATTTCTATAGATATTCATTTAACTAAAATAGCTAGTTCTTTTATTGAATCATTTTATGTATTTGGGTTGAATGAATATAATAGATTTTATTATTCAGTTCCTATTAATCTACCAAATTGTGGAGATGTTGTTAGTTTTATGGAAAGAGATTTTTTAAACTCAAATAGTTCAAATTCATCTTATATTGAAGCAAAATTAATTGAATTAAAAAAAAGTAAATTACAATTACTAAAACATTTTTTGAATCCAAATCTAAATATGCATGTTAGAGTAAAATCCGGTGAAATTGCAGAAGAAGGAAATAGAAAAAATAATAGTAGACAGAATTTTTTACTTAGAACAAAAGACATGATTATCAATAAGACAACTGGTGCATTTTTATTAAGAGGTTATAAACCATCTAGTTATGCACATGACACAAAATTTGTTCTTGAATTCCAAAATTTATCTAGAACAACTGAAGCACCAAATGCAACTATTTTATCTAATAATCAAATACGCTTAGTTGTACATACTAGTATACCTACTATTAATACTATATTTGAGAATGTAAAAAGGTTACTTGCAAGATTTTCTGATGTTAGAGAAAAAAAATTTGAAAATTTTTTAGGATTTCTAACAAAATCTGAACGGAATGATTCTCGAATAACCGATCCACATATATTTAACATAAATATATAAAATAGTATATTTATTTATGCTAAATATTTATTAAGTTTTGTAAATATGTAAGAGCTTTCGCTAATTTATTTTCTTTAACTTCTTCATCTTCTTCATCTTCTTTTTCAAGAAGATTATCCATTTCTTTCTCTATATATTCATTCTTTTTCTTCTGAAACAATGAAAAAATCATAAATTATCTAATAATTTATTATTATTTTTCGGAAATTCTATTTACTCTCCACAATCTCCATTAATTCAACATGTTCAATCTTTTTTATAAAATGTTCTTTGAAGTACTCATATAATAGCAATAAACTGGAAATGCCTAAACATATAAGGGATAAAACAATGGAAATATCAAATGGTTCATTGAAAAATAAAAATGAGAAAATCAATTGAATAATTCGCCGCAATAAATCTAAGCTACTGAGTAATATATTCGCCGGGATAAAATCATTCCGATTATTCAATATAAAAATTTTATTAAACATATACATTTGTAAACCAAATGCAATAAAAAAATAAATAATAATTGTTTGTGTATTTATAGGTGGTAAATTTTGGATTGTATAATATATTGCAGCTATTATAATCAATATAAAATATGTAATCTGAAAAATTATTTGAAAATCAATATTGGGTATTTTGTATTTTTTAACAGAATATTCAATGATATTATTATAGGATGAATTAATAAAACAAGATGCAATAATAATAATTGTATTCTGCGCAATATTTGAATCATCCGGGTATGATTTTAAATAATTTATAATAATAATTGTATGAGATGTAATAAGAAAAAAACAACCTAAAATATAAATATTTGTAATTTTTTTATATAATAGAAATTTGAACCAGGGAATATTAAATAGAATAAATCCTGACCGAAGAATAGTATAATAGCTCAATGTAATTGTATTCAGTGAATAAAACACTAAAATTGTTTCAATAGTATATAATATTCCGGTTCCAACAGGAAATAATAATTTATGACGATTTTCGCTTAATAAATATGTATTTATTTTTTGGCGGTTGATATCTTTAATAAATAATAAGGAATAAAATGGGGTGAAAAAAATGCTTAATAATATATTGAACCATTCATTTTTATAATTGTATACATTATTTATATATTTCATACAAATCAAGTATTCTGATAATGTAATAACAAATAAAAAACAATGCAATACTAATAGTAAATTCATTTTTATTGAATATAAAGTTATTTTTATATTCAAATATAAATCTATACAAATATGGAACTCCCATGTGAAATCTGGGAGAAAATAATTCTACAAACTAATGATGCAAAACAATGTATAAAATTATATAAATCTCTGTCGAGATTAACCCAAAAAAATATTAGAAATGTGTATAATATTCATCTGAAATCTATTCAAAATTGCATATTATATTCAGTAGAAAATTGCATGATTTTAGCAGTTGAAAACCAACGTTTCCCAATTATAATGGATGATGATACTGCTAATGAAATCCAGTTTGTTCGATATGCCCATAATTTAGGTGAAATGGGCTACTTTGTTTCTGTAGATAAAAGGGGGAAAATTATTTTTTGGGATGCGAAAACTCACAAATACATGGATTGCATTGAAATTGATAGTGAAATTAAAGATATAGAGTTTCATCCGAGTGAGTCAAAGATGGCGGTTAGTGTTATTCGGGAAAATTTAGGTTTGGAAATCCAATCTCTCATATTTGCGAATAATGGAATTATATTTAATGAAACAATTATTGGATATGAACCTGAATTTTTAATAGAAATAGTATATCATCCAATATTACCTAATATATTTCTTATTCGATACAAAACCAATCAAATTTATAGTATTTATTTGTGGAAATATGAGGAATCAGAGAGTATAAATGATTTTCAATATTCGGCTTTTGAAAGAGTAGAATTGCCATTTATTATGAATTTTGGATCTGAAAGATTGGATCATTTTATTTATTTATATTATCTTCCTTTTAGAATTTTAGATAATGGTGATTTTGAATGTTTGGGAAAAGGATTAAGCTACTATTATATTATAAAATTGGGATTAAGGAACAATCAATTTTATATGAAAGAGAATGAGTTACTGTTATATAGAGGAAAATATGTTCGCCCCGTTCTTGATTATATACGAATCCAGCATAAAATAATTTATTTGGTAGATGGGTGTAAAATAATTGAGCAAGATGGCGCAAATGTGCGTATTATTTATCAGAATAGGGGCGTACCCATTTCACAATTGACTTTGAGAAATAATTTTATAATATTTCTCGAAAATAGTATATTCAAAAAAATAGATATAGAAAGTTTGGAATTAGTAAAGGTGGAAGAAATTGTTGATTGTTGTGAGATTCCTAGTAATTTTTGTGTTTTATAAATTGAAGAAGCACTTAAGGGAGGTGGAAGTTGACAATGATGTTTGAATCTTTGAAATGACAAATGTTTCCCGAAGGTTTCTTGTAAGATATGTTCAATTACATCTTCTGGTAGATTACGCTGATACAAAGAGTTTCGCATCAACAAAAGTCTTTCGAGTGGGAAGCGGATATCATCCTTAAAGTTCCATACTAATATTTCACCTTTAATAACAGGACCATAATAACCATAGATTGCCAATGGGAGGCTAGGGTGGATAAAGATGCCACTAAGTAAAGAATTCATGAATATCTGCGAATGAAGTTGATTGACCCCAAAATCAGAGACACTTAAAAATATGATCTTGGACATCCCATAGACTCCCGAAAATTCACTGACAAATATTCCCGCAAGAAGTTGCAATGAATTATGCCATTCAAGAGAAACCTTAGTGAAAAAGTCATCTTCATTATCGTTTAAAAATTCTCCAATTAGACGAAAAACGAATCGCTCGGTATTAACCCTATAAATTGAAAGTCCATACTCTGCAGCAACTGCTAAAAAATTTCCATCTGGGGAAAAACGAACAGCTAAGATTTCTCCATGATTCAAGACAATATCAGTCATTCGTCCACCCTTTCCAATCTCATCGATGTGAATGGTTCCATTGATAAGACCATATGCAATAATGTTATTTCCATTGCCTCTAATGAACTCAACTGAGGTGATCTGTATTTCGTCAAAACCGGTACTACCGTCAAGTTCAAAAGTCATGGAGCCATCTTCACTTTGGCGCAAACTGTACAGTTTGGCTGTTTCTGCACAATTCAATACAACAACCATCTTTGTTCCAGTTGAGTTCAGCTTGAATAAGATGAAGTTATCATCAATGTCGGTAGTTCCGATAATTTCAACATTATGTTCAGCCTCAATGATGTGATGGCATGTGATAATACCCCCATTAGTTTGTGTAAAAAAAATGGATGGATCTAAAGGATGCCAAATAAATCCAGTTATTGGATGTCCTGGTGAATTGACTGAAAATTCATGAACTAATTCCCCATCTGGAGAAATAGTGCAGAATAGCAGTGATGTTGGGTTTTCACGGTCACAAATAGCACAAAATTTCGAATTTCCACCATAAGCATGGTATTCAAGATGCTGATTTCCAGGAACTTGTCTAAAAGTCAGCATACTTGTGTGGGTGAGCTTGTGTCAAAATAAGAAAAAACTTCAATGATTTTACTATCAAATTTTTTTATAATAATTTTGAATTCAGGAATTAAATGAGTCAAGCCTTTTGAAAATCTCAATCAGTTGGTTTGTCTGATCTGACTGATCTGATCTCCTAAAAGATTCTAAAATCCTAACAACATTTTTACAAAAGTAAGCATTTTGAGCCATATACCAGCTCTCTAGTTTTGAATGTGAGAGTACTCTTTTCATTACTGATTCAAAAAAACGTACTGACTCAGGTGACGTATTCCCAGAAATATCGTGTAAAGATGTAAGACAATGTGCAAATTTCAAACAAATCCCACCATTTCTGATATGATTTTGTCTTCTTCTATACGAATTGTCTCGAGCTATCATATGCATGAAAAAAACTGGAAACATGGCTGATCTACCATCATCAAGTTTGATTATCTCAAAATAACATCTCATCTCCTGCATTATTCCAGTATCTAAAAAAGATAATGGTAATATTGGAATTTCTAAACTGATAGGAACCGGATTTTTTCTGCCAAGAGAATATAATGACCTATATATTGAGAAGATTGACTGATCCATCAGAAATGATGTAACAATTTTTGCATATTGGAAGCAAAACCAAGTAAAGTATGCTTTAAAAATAAAATGAGTAATATTCGAATACATGTCGCGCGATCTATCACGATATTGGTCGCTATTTGGAGGCATATGCGAACATGCTTTATCAACGCATATCCCATTACATAATGGGCAACAATTAGCCCAAAAAGAGTTAGGGATAGTTGAAGTAAAAATTCCAGATTTGAATGATTCTCTTACTAGGACTGTTCCAACTGGGATTGAAGATGACTGACCCCAATTTAAAAATACTGAATTGAGAACAGAAAATACCATGTCAAATGGATGTTTTGGAAGTCCAAAAGGCATAATCGGTCCCTTCTTCAAATTCACCAATTCTATCCCAATTCTCAATCTTTGAAAATGCTGGCGTAGGATGAAAAAATGAACAGGTAAAATGACGAAGCCACAGCCAATCAAATCATTCAATGTTCTTGTAAGAACTGGACGAAAATCTACTCTTGCAAGAAGTTGAAATGCAATCATGTATTGCTCGACAAATTCTGCTCCTCCAACCAACTCCTCAAAAAACTCCAATACTGGACTTTCTGGAAATCTTGGATCAAACTCATTGATAAGATTCATAATTTCACAAAGTAAGAAAAACTGACCTAGTTTCATTTTGAATACTTAATTAGTAAAATATTATGAATATTTAACTATCAATTTTTATAATTATAATATATCATAATCCTATCATAAATTATATTTTTTCAAATATTTTCCATATATTCAGCTAATAATATTCCTTCAGCTGTATTCTTCAAAACAATCAAATACATATTTACAATCCATAAATGATTCGTCATCTGAGAGAGTCCATGACCTTTTTTCTCTTCTAATTTTTCAATTTTGCTTAATTCATCATTTCCAAATAATTTATCATGGAGTATATGCGAATCAATACGTGCCTTTCCAGCATCTAATATTTTACCTTTTATTTTATCTGATTCAATATATATTTTTTTATCATCAATATCTGGTGAACATGTTGCAATCTCCTTTAACCAATCAAAAAAATCTAAATTATTATTTATCCATATATTTTTAATTTGATTCTCTAATCGATGATATATATTGGTCAAATTATCTACATCAGTTTTAATATGATTACGGAATTTTTCCTGGCGTATTCTGTGAAAATTCACATATTCACCTGGTTTATATCCATATTCATCTCTCACATATGCATATTTAAAACGTCCATTACATTCATCTAACCAATTGTTTATCATTGCCAAATGTTTATTATCGACTGTATATGCATTTCTTGTAAAAAAATGTATAGTAGAACATTTATTACTGAATCCGGATGGGGTGTGTACCAATTTCTTCCAAAGAACCTTTGTGAGCGAACTTTTTATTATTTCTATTTTATAGAACGCCCAATCTTTTCGACTATAATTATTCTTCTTTTTTATTGTATATGCCCTTATTCCAGAACCAATATACCATAATAACCATTGTAATATTGTAATATTAAAATGACTATGAAAAGAACATAAACTATTTTTATCACATGTTTGTAAATAATCTATTAATTTCATGTCTGAATTTATATAATCCCAAATGGTAGTCATTATCTATTTTTTCCTTCTTATAATTATATCTAAAATAAATCACTTTTTTAGGAGGGCAAAATTACTGATAGATCATTCTTAATTGTAGATTTATAAAGATTGATGATGGAATAAATAATTTTTGCAATAATGTGGCGAAGAATAGGGGAATTTGTTTTTCAACTATAATTCCCCCCCCCCAAATATTATCTGCGTTTTGGGGTTAGCACCTTTTACCCTCATGAACCATAAGTAGTTCATTAGGGTGAAAAGGGGTTATTTGGCGGCAGCTCCTTTTTTAGATGATTTTGTAGAAGCTATCATTCCTTTTTCTGGGAATACATGTGGCGTCATTTTTGTCTCCGGATTCTTTGTTGGATCTACTGTAAATTCAAATGCACTATCTATCATTTCTCCCATATTCCCTCCAAACTCTTGTAATTGATTCTCAACATCTTCCATAATAACATCCAATTTATTTTCTTGCTTTTCTTGTTTCTCTAACTTATCCATTGCTTTCAACTCCATTATAAATTTACTCTCATCAAATAATAACTCAAATGCATTCGTCCCCACTTTTGGCAACTGACCAAACATAATATTCGCACTTACTCCACCCATCTTATCTTTCTCTCCAAATGTTGAAGCTTTTACCAAAATCTCCAAACTCTCCTCAAATGTCGCCTTTGCAATTGGTCCTCTCTCACCAGAACGATTGATCCCATGCCTCTCAATTTTCATAATCACCCCACGATGTGTCATAATATCTCCCAACAAACTAATGTGCCGATAATTTACATTATAATCTTGCATCTTCAATAACTCCCTCAAAATAATATTTCGTGTCGCCTCAATTCCAAAAATTTCTGTAATTTCATTAATATCATTGCTCAATGTTCTCTCTGTATCAACATTCTCATTCATCAGTACATCCACTAAATTCACACCAACTGTCGCCAAATACCACTCAGTTGTCTGATTATAACTTCCATCATTATTATATGTAAGTTTCTTCATCATTTGTGGAATTGCTTTTTCAATATTTGGTATTCCTCGAATAGTAATACTCATCAGTATTTTCTCCAACTCTTGCAAAAATGCCAAATAATCTCCATCATAACTATCTTCTCTCACCCGAATGCGCATCATCAATTCCTTAGCATTATCATCAGAAAATGTACATTGGATATCTTCCTCCACATTATTCCTCTGGATAACCTCTTGAATGTCCGACAAATAAATATTCTTATTCATCATCTTCTCCTTATTAAATAAAATTCTCAAAACCCAGCGGCTCAATTCATCATTTGGACACTGTGAAACACCCATCATTTCAGCAAATTCTTGGTAAATCTGGATAAATTCCATGTCTTCTGTCTTCTCAATAATTGTATCTGAATGTTCATAAATAATCATCGTCTTATCCACAATATCGTGCAATTTTGTAAATTCAATTTGATTCGAAATTATCTTAGCCTTATCAATATTATCCGTATATTGAGGCTTCAAATATACTTCCATAACCGGTGTTTTAATCGTCTTTGATACATTAATAATCTCCTTGATTCTTGGAACACCTGTGCTCGTCACAACTGCTGATGCACCTACACCCGCATTGTGGAATGTATCTCTCATACACAATCCATTTGCAATATTAAAATTTCTCGTTTGTTTAACTGTCAAATCATAAACCCAAGGATGCTCCGAAAAAACTTCCTCGATTTTTACAATCTTATCATATACAATATCCTCATTCATAATATTTGCTAAAATCTTTCTATCTTCATCATTATCACGAATATTAATCATCGTATTCTCAATATTATCTTTATTCAAAACAATGGTCCCAAATGATAACTCAATTTCGGGAACAATTTGATATGCTCCCTTATTCTCTGTAAAAATAGGCAAAAAATCTCCAACTTTGATACTATCACCATCCACACCCACTATCTCATTCTTCACCCTCTTCAAAAAACTCTTCGCCTTTGTCGCCACAACTACTCTACCACCTGATGTAGTAATTTTTAATAATGTCTTGCTCCCATCTTTGTTATGCACCGGATGTCTTGTCACCGCCTCCACATCATCCCAAATAATTTTACCAGCAGTTGTGCATGCCTGAATGCGTACTTTTTTATCCCGGATATACTCCAACACAGTATCATTCCCATGATGCTCCAAATCATTCGGCTTAGCAGTTGCCATCCTCTCATCAATCCACTCACCAATCTTCTTATGAATCAATTTACCTTCTTCATCTATCACAATCTCTGTATTCCATTCTACGCTATTCAATGTATTATGCACATAGATACCATCATCCACCATAAAACTCTCATTTTCCGGAATAGTAAAATCATATACATATTCATCATCTGCTCCATCATATAACTCAATTTTCGTAATTTCATCCCATACTACATTTGAATTGTATGCATTTTCAAGCAAATTTATTTTCTCCAAAATCTCAACATCAACATCCACATCCCTATCCTCAATTATCTTCTTAAATATATCCAAATATTTTCCTAATGTTCTTCTACCAATACTCTCTTTCGTCCTCCATCGCCCATAAATACGGCTATGATCGGCTATTTTCATCAATTTCCCAATGTCAGCAATCAAATTGCCAACTTCTGGTATTTTATCCACATACTCTGCAACATCATGGATATCATCACGTTGGTTATATCTCACAATATCATCAATCGCTATCTTTTTCGAAAGAACTAATATTTTCATTTTATCCTGAAGAACATTAGAATATTTTCGACTAATTGATAATGTTTTAATATTATTCTCGCACAAAATACCATATATTCCCACATAATTGAAAAGCAAACTAATTTCACACAAATAATCACGATTCTTTGAACAGAACTTTAATGTCTTCTTATTTCCATCAATAATTCCATCATTATCAATAAATGCACTCAAAATTCCATATATGAAATCCAAATTACTCTGATAAAATATGTCCGGAATATTCCTCCATTTGTCAAAGTATTCAACTAATTTTGCATCCTTGATGTCCTTGATATCTTTGTTATCCATCTGTATAATTTCTCGCTTCGAAATATATGTACTCCACAAATAACCAAAATTAAAGTCTAATTTCACCATTTTATCCCCAATCTTTACATCCATCAGCCTCTTTTCATCAACCATTGGAATAAATTTTGATATTGGGATTCTATCACCCACCTTCAAATTACTGCCCTCAATTGGTACAATCCCATTCTCTGTCCTCTTCAAAAATGAATGCGATAATGTTGCCCTCGTCATTCTACCACTTCGCGTCCATACTTTCATCAATTTCCCATTCACTGGATGTCTGCTTACTTTTGTAATCGCCTTCCAACTCGTTTTCTCATCCCGTGAAACAGACAATATTTTCACTTTATCATCAATTTCCATAATCACATGTTTTCCTGTATTATCTCTTGATATCTTCCCGTTATTACTCTTTATCTGATTATCTACAAATTCACCAATACACATCTTCTTCATCCTTCCCTGATATTGAATAATTATTTTCGTATCCGATGGAACTGACATCTGTGTCAGTGGTTCTCCCATAGATTGAGCCCCAATAACTCCAACCATTTCACCTGGTTGAACCAATGAACTCAAATATTTTTCTCGGATAGTATCAATAATAAATTTAAAAACGGCTTTGTTAAATTTATATTCCATAATACATATTTTTACACTCAAATTACTGTATAGTAAGGCATGGAACATATGAAGTGAAAACTCAGGCAAATATTTACGCAATTCCACTTCTAACTCTTCAAAACATTTCATCATATATTGTGGTGTTAAATCCGACTTATTGCAAAGTTGTAATTTAAACATATCATGTGCATTTTTAATAGTTCTCGGGAAAAATACTGGACTATACACCGTAGTGCTCATTACAATCATATTCTTAAAATAAAGATTTCTTGCTTTATCTCTTATTTTGATTAAATTATCAAATTCTTCTGTTGGTTTGCTCTGTTGATATGCAACCATATCTTTGTAAGCTGATGCTGTCATAATTGATTTCAATATACCCATATCTTGTTCCATAATTATATATTTCTTCTCCATCTGCTGATTATTATATTCCACCAATTTCATCTCTTGTTTGTTTAGTTTACAAGGATCAATGCCATCATCTCCATATGCAAATTGAACTATGTTATTCATACTATTTCTGACAGTTCCACCATATTTTACACATAAATCCTCTAATGCTTTTACCAAACGACGCTGCATATATCCCGATTCTGCCGTATCTCTTACTTGTAATCCATTGGCTAAGCCAAAATTCAGTGTAGAAGGCACGGTAATATCATATACTTTGGGATAATCCCAAACATTCAATCTTTCAATTTTCGTAATTGGGTCCAACATAATATTATTTATTTGAACCCACTTATTCGATTTACCCAAAAGATTATTCTGGATCTCAATATTAACAAGATCTGCAAATTTTTGAGCAAAATGCCTACAAATTGTGATGCTCTTTTTTGAGATTTCCGTGAAAATGCCAAAATAACTTAAAATCATTTCAAGTCCACCAATTCGCTTTAATACTATCTGATTATCCGCAATTTTTCCATATTTCGAGAAATAACCCATCAAAAATCCACGCAAAAAGCTCTTGGATTCATTCAAAATATAATTTGGAATTTGACTCAATGTACCCAAACGACTGCCAATAAATTTTCCGCTCTCTTCATCATCATAGTCCTCATCATCCACTTGATTGTCACCAAATAATGGCAATTCTACTGTAACTGGCAGCAAATCACCTTTTTTGACATCCGATGTATTCACCTCTTTCAATTGGTCAATTTTGCTATCCCAAATAATCAGTGATTTACTCTCTACCACTTTGACTTGTCTGCCACTCATAGTTGTTATTTGAAACATTCCCTGTCCCGGATCATGGCGCGTAATTGCAGTAACTTCGCCCCAAGATACTTTCCCATTATCATCCGTTGTTGAAATAAATGTCTTTTTCTTGAGATTCAATAACTCTTGCTCTAATTGAGGCTTATGCTCAATTTCTTCATTATTATTCAACATTTCCATGTCAATCCATTCACCAATTTTCACGTATTTAGGATGCCCATCCTCCATAATAACTACTTCTGTATCCCCAGAAACGGACTTGATCGCCGTATCAATCACACCTTCTCTTCCACCCATTTGATGAAAGAAAAAATCAATTGGGTCTAACCCATTGAAAAAACAATTTGCAATGAAGCCACGACTTCTTGCTCCATAATCATCTTTGGAAAATAATGCAAGAGTTCGCCTATCATATCCAAAACTAATCCTATCACCTGCAACAGTTGTTTGACCAACCATTCCTCGAATTTGACTTACGTTAGAAATAGTACCTTTTGAACCTGCTGTCATCGTAATATAAATGGAATTCGTATTGTTGAGATTTTTTCGAATATATTTCTCAAAATTAAATTTTGCACCCTCCAAATTATCTTTAATATCCGCCTCCAGGTTTAATTTGATGAATTTATTGTCCAAATTTTGCTTGAAAATACCTATATTTGCCTCCTTGATAACGGAATTTACATCCTTGATTTTTGTATCCACAAATTCCTTGATTTTATCAATGTCATCTTCAGTTGGGATACAATCACCCATACCAATTGTGAATCCATGTCCAATCAACCACCTATTCAGTAATCGCTGGTTATTATCGAGAAAATCTTTAACCGCATTTGAACCAAATGAATCATAAATCATTTGAATCAGTGTATTTCCAATAATTGTTTTATCAAGAATACCCTGCTTAAAAATACCATTCTCTACAATCACTGTATTATCCGGGGTTGGCTCGAGATCATAATTCTTATTATTCTTTTTGAAACTAATGTCCGGCAAAAACATCGAAAATAAATCATGACCTCGCCAATATCCATCTTCCATCGGTTTCGGAAAAATTCCCGTAAAATGCTCATTTGTCATCAGTAAATTACTCATTTCACATTTTGTTAATCTAACATGTGGCAATGTCATCAAATATGCTGCTGTTAATGTATCTTCTTTCACTTGAATAATCGGAGCACTGTTTGCTGGACTTATGATTTGAGTTGGAACAGCCGCTAACTCAAACAATTCATTTGATGTCTCAATATTTTGAGGTATATGTGTATTCATTTCATCTCCATCAAAATCTGCATTATAAGGAACAGTCGTATAAACATTCAACCGGAATGTTTTACCAGGCATTACTTTTACTTTATGTGCCATCATACTCATTCTGTGAAGAGAAGGCTGTCTATTGAATAATCCAATATCTCCATCAATAAGATGACGGTCAACAATGTCGCCTTCTTCAAGAATAACTGACTCTCGATCAATATGTTGCAGAAAAATATTTTCTTGATGGGCAATTCCATTTTCATCATAATTCATTTTAATTATTTGTCTGGCACCAGGATGAACATGGGGACCATTGCGCACATATTTATATAATTTTGTTTTATTATATTTTGTTACTGTTTCTGGAATTGTTAAATTCATTGCAATTTTCTCAGGAACACCATATTCATCAATACTTATATTGGGATCAACATCAACAACTGTTCTTCCAGAAAAATCTACACGTTTTCCCATAATATTTGAACGAATACGCCCATCTTTGCTACGAATTCTCTGGCGAATCATTTTCAATGGCTGTCCACTTCTTCTAGTGGAAACTGGAATATTCTTGGATTCATTGTCAACTAGAGTCGCAATATGATACTGAACAGAAGAACGGGCACCTTCAATTAATCGATTTGATGCCTCACGTTCTGCATCAGTATTCTTTTTCAAAGACTTCTCAATTTCCCTCTTCAGAGTTATTGTAGATTTTACAATATCCGCAAATTTAGAAGTCAAGTCATCCTCTGCTCTCTGATTGTTATCCTGGCGAACACTTGGGCGCACAGCTGGAGGAGCCACTGGGACTACTGTACAAATCATCCATTCTGGTCTAGCATCTACCGGATCAAATCCAAGTAATACTGCATTTTCATCTGTAATTCTCTTAAAAATATTCAAAATATGTTCTACTGGAAGTACAAACTTTATTTTCTTTTCAGATGAATCTTTGAATGCATCTGCATTATATTCTGCTTCAATATGTACTGTACTAATTACATCATTTGTTTTCATTTTCTCTGCTATTATTTTACGATAAATATGGGGTTGAATTGCATTACATCCCGCATTAAATGAGCATTTTTTATTAGATGTTTTAGAACATAAATCACTAATCCATTTGAATGATGTAGCACCATTTCTCTTTTTCAATTCTTTCATTATCATTGGATTAGATTTATCAAATAATACATTTGCACAACGAATACAAACACATCTTAATAATTTTGCAATTGTATCCATATGTTGAACCCAATAAACGGGTAAAGGTAATTCAATATGTCCAAAATATCCTGGTGTTATTGTGTGGTCATATTCATCTGTTGGGCAAATACGTCCTCTTTCAATAACTCCCATACGAGTATCAAATAATCCATTTTCTTTTGGTTCAGAACCTTCATATGTTTCTGGAACAATTACATGACATACAGATGCTTTTTTCAATGCTTCTGGATTTAAAAGCCCAAATTTAACTTCTGTTATATCATAAACATCTGAAACATCTGCTAATTCCTGAAGTAGTTTAGACATATTATATTGAAGATTACTTTTTATAATAATATATTCTTTAAATCCTTTTTGTGGAGAGGAATATTTTTTATCATTTTTTTTTAATTTTTTTGAGGATTTAATTTATGGTAAATTATAACAAAAAATATAGATAAGAATAAAAATGGATGAAAAAAATGAAATCATAACGAGAAGTAAAAAAAAAAATATGAGATCTTTAGGAATAATAAAAAAAGCGAAAATAAATAACTTTTCCTCCATTAAAAAAAATATGGGGAAAAAACCATCAATTAAAGATAAAGAGAATGAAAATGATATTATAATTAATTTAGATATTAATGAAATTTCTACAATTTTAAATCAGAAATCACCAAGAAAAAACAAAATAGCGACAAAGAAAAAATCATCAAGTCCAAAAACTATAGTATCCTCCCTTCCTAAAAAATTAAAAGTTGTATCTAATGAAGAGAAAAAAGAAATGATAAAAAAATATGGTGGATATTATGATGAAAAAGATAATTTTATAATTGATTATAATAGTGATATAGAATCAGATAAAGACTTTAAAAAAGATTATTTTGAAAAATTTACAGAAGAAGAACTAAAATATTGGAATAAAATATCTAAAACCGAGAAACAATTATTATTTAAATTAGAGAAAGAATTGGAAAAATATGAATATAACGAAGAACCAGAGAGATTTAGAATATTAAAAATACCAGTTAATCTATCCATTAAAAATAATATTATGCAAAAACTTCTCCAAATTGAAATGATGGAACCATCAGATCCCGAATATTTTAAATTGAATCGATGGTTAGAAGGAATCCTTAAAATTCCTTTTGGTAAATATATTCATTTGCCAGTTTCTAAAAATGAATCGAAAGATAAAATTTCCAAATTTGTTTCTAAAGTATCTGATGATATGAACTCAAGTACATTTGGGCATATTGAAGCTAAAAATAAAATTATGCAAATTGTTTGTCAATGGATATCCAATCCAAAATCAATGGGGAATATTATTGCATTACAAGGACCCCCTGGTATTGGAAAAACTTCTCTTGTTCGCAATGGAATATCAAAAGCATTAAACCGCCCATTTCATATGATTGCACTAGGTGGTGCAACTGATAGCACAGTATTAGAGGGTCATGGATATACTTATGAAGGTTCTACATGGGGACGCATTGCAAATATTTTAATGGAGTCCAAAGTAATGAATCCGATTATATTTTTTGATGAATTAGATAAAGTAAGTGGAACAAAACATGGTGAAGAAATTATTGGAGTTCTAACGCATTTGACGGATCAAACCCAGAATTCAGCATTTAATGATAAATATTTTTCGGGAATTGAGTTGGATTTATCAAGATGTCTTTTTGTATTTTCTTATAATGATGAATCAGCGATTAACCCAATTTTAAAAGATAGGCTTATTCGAATAAATTTAGAAGGATATTCATGTGATGAAAAAGTTAGCATTGCACAAAATTATATTTTAAAAGATTTAATAGATAATATTGGAATGAATCATGGTGATATAATTTTTCCAGATGAAATCTTGAAAAAAATAATAAATGAATATACTGAAGAAGAAGGTGTTAGGAATTTACGACGTTGTCTTGAAACAATCCTCCTTAAGCTAAATATGGCAAAATATACTACAATTGGAAATGATTTGAAAGATATTAATTTTCCGGTTGTAATTGATAATAAATTATTAATTACGTTATTGTCAAGTAAAAATGGAACAAATTATTTTTCGGATATGAGCAGAAAAATGATGTATATTTAGAATCCATCATCCACATAATTTTTATTATTCCCGCGTTTTGCCCCAATATAGGTCTGTTGTTCAGTTGTGGTACATACTTGCCCAGTTGAAGTCGAAAAAGTTGATTTACATTCAGGACTTGCTTTATTGTGAGAAAATACAAACATACTATCTTTAGGAATTTGTGAATATATCATCTCATTTTTTAGAGGAATAGGAGTGCCTTGTGGCACAAATAAATAATCACTTTTAATAAGAGGAGTATTTGCGGGCTCTGCTTTCCAATTATTTTGATTATTAGCAATTAATTTTATCCCATCATAATTTCCATAAACTCCATTTCCCATTTCATATTGGACAGGCGCTGGTGTATTTATGCTCAAAAGATAATTATTATTTCCTAAGTAAGATGCTTGTTGTTTTTTTACTGCTACATTTTTTATAGGAGCATTGTAATAGGATGGATTGACTCCAGAATAATTATATTGCATTTATATTACTTATAAGAAAAAAATTATTCATTCTTTTTTTTTACCAAAAATCCAATAAAATACTCCAATAATTGTATTCTTCCAATCTAAATTAAATTTACGATATGTTTTCAAAATATATTCTTCATTTTGATTGTATTTATTTATCTTTGTATCATCTAAATTATTTTTAAATTGAAAAATATTATTCTGATTTTCTGCATTTATTTTGTATTCATTTAAAAATAAATCCTCAATTTTTAATCGCACATCTCTAAATAAAAAATCATTATATTTCAAAGAATATAAATTGAATAATGGAATACCAAATCCTTTCGAATTATAAAAATCTCCAATTGGACCACAATATAGGTTTAATAATTTATTTCTCTCCATATTTATTTCGATATTATCAGTATCATCTTGAACAAATATAATTTGATTATTTATTTTTCTTTTAATATCATTCAAATTAAAAAAAGGGAATATAATATTATTATCTTTATAGTCTTTATGTTCTAATTCAAAATTTATCCTATAATCTTTTTTATTCCATTTGAATCCAATATCTATTAAATAATTTTCTTTGTTTTCAATATTTTCAATGTTATTATTCAAAAAAATACGATTCCCAATTTTTGTAACTATTTTTTGAATTTCCAAAATTTTATTTTTTTTTGTATTTTTATCAATCAGATACACTGATTGAATTTCAACACAATTGACTTCTTTTTTTGTGAAAGAATACAATATCCAATATTTTAATTCAAAAAATAAATTAAAGATGAACTTTAGTAGGTTTACCATTTTAGTAATAAATATATTTATTTTTTTAAACCTTTACATTTCAAATGCATGTATTTAGAACACGGGATGCTAATTTATAAAAGAAAATTATAAATTATAGCCATTATCTTTTTCACAATCACTTTCACTTCTTCAAAAATAAGAAAAGTTAAACCATTATAGGTGAAGCTTTTTTATTACACCAATATCTGAAATGTAAATATTTAGAGACTCTATAATATCCAAATATTTAGAATTTGAGTAAATTTTTTTTCATATTATATAATATAAAGATGAGCAATTGTGCGAATATTATAAATCGTTTAACTCGAGAATTATGTCATGTACAGAATCATATGGCTAAATTTGATTGTATGCATGGTGTTTTAGTATTAAATCAAGATATAATCCAACATTTAAATAAAACTGCTTATATTGTTCCTGATGATTCAGCCCATTCATCTCATTGTGGTATTCCTCTTCAAGTCAAAAAAACATATAATGGATCTGAAACAACTTATGATGGTCTTTTAGTTGAAAAAACAACTGATGGAAATTCAATACTTGTTTCTACTAGTAATTTATATAATTACACTAAGCGTCAATGCACAGGATTTGTCTGTTTTACGAGCTGTCTTCCTTTATGCGTTGAGAAGATTGATGTAAAGGTTTTAGAGACATTAGATTCTGTAACTGTGACAAGGATTCTTCAAGAGTGTTCTAATACAAAATGCAAAGGAACATTAACTTTAGAAGAGTATAATATACTTTTAGCATTTTTACATCCTTATGGAGTCCGAGAAATAGGCATACAACAAGCTGCTTGTTTCTATAAAACAGCTATGCGTTTAAATAAATCTGATTCAGGTTCCAGTTTAGATGATCATGTTGTGTCTGCCGTATCTGTTGAACCAGCTGAACCAAATGAGCCAAATGAACCAAATGAACCATCTGATGTTCCTCTTGAATTAAATGTTAGACATGTTAGACATGTTGATGATAATACTGCAACAACTTCAAATATAACATTAACAAATGAAGCAATTGAAGCAAAACTGAAAGCTTTATTAGAATCAACTGAAACTGAATCAACTTCATAATTTTTTTCTATTCTAATTTATAAATGAGTAATTCTAATAATCTTTTAAATATTAGAAATGAATTATCACACATATATCGATTTGGAGGTATATGTAGCTCGATACAATTTAATCCATCAAATATATCTTCTGAAAATTCAAAAAAATTAGTATCAACTATTATACTAGCATTAAATGAATATTTATGGGAGAAAGGTATTGATATCATGACTACAAATTATGTAAATGGAGGTTATGGCTTTATGTTTTTAACAACTCATTCCAATAAGAATGCAATTAAAGAAATATTGGGAAATTTAGATATTAAGAAGACATTAAAAAATGAATATATGATATCTGGAAATGATATATTAGAGCTTTCTATAAATAATAATATAAAATTACCACATGTTTCATATATAATGAAAATTAATGATAATTATAAAATGAATACACAAAATCAGTTATTAATTATGTTAAATGAAGATTCAAATATAACAAATGATGTTCAAATATGCGAAAGATCAATAGTAAATCATTTGCGAAATTTAAATTTAATAAATGATGAGACTGATTCTGGATTATTACATATTATTGGTGATGTATTTAAATCAATTGCTGATAATTCTAAAAAATATGCAGTACCGGGATTATTAGTTGTAGCTCTATTTTATGCACTTAATTATGTATATAAAAAATGGAAGAGTCTAAAAGAAGAAACAGATTTAAAAAATAATAATTCTGAAACATCTAATGTAAATTCAAAATCATTGAAAAATACTCCAAATGATACTTTGAAATCTGCTGAATCTGCTGAATCTGCTGAATCTGCTGAACCCGCTGAGCCCGCTGAGCCAGCTGAACCTGCCGAACCGTCTGATTTTGAAGTAAATTTAACAACTCGAACAATTCATAATTCTCGTATATCTACTCTTCTTAAAACTTTAGAAGATTCAGAAGTAAAGCATACAAAAACCACGAATATTGAAGCAAAAATATTGTCTCTTCTTGCTGAAACAACAGAATCACATTAAAATACGATATAATTATAAAGAAAATATCTAATATAATTTTATAATATATATTAGATGAGTTATACAAATTATATAAATAAACTATCTTATGATACAAAAAAAGCATTAGAAGAATCATCAAGTATTCATAATGAAATACTTAATTTGAAAAAAAATAAATTTTCGTTAAAATATTTAAATGATAATTCAATTGGATATAAAATAAAATATATTATTGAAATTGATAAAGAAATTCAGAATGTAAATAATAGTATTGCTCTTGAAATAATATTATATTATCTTATTGAAAATGAATTATTTCAAAATAATATACATCTTGAATATGTAATTTATTTCTGGAAGAATAATTTATATTTTTCACTATTTCATACAGATAGTGATTATTTAACTAGTATTTTTCCAAAAATTATTCAAAATATCTATCAATCTATTCAAGAATTATCTGATAATATAAGAAATAAACTATCAAATTATTTAACATTACCAATTGTATTAAAAATAAAAATTCTTAAAAAAGAATATCCAATATTTATTAATATTATCTGTAATATTTTAAATAAAAAAAAATTAATTGATACTTCAGAAGAAATAATTAATGCAATAATTAAAATATTACAAATTAATGAAATACAAATTAAACAATATTCAGATATTTATATATCAACGTATAAATCAAATGATGATCCAATAGAATATTTAATTTCAAAAAAAAATGATGAGAATAAAGTATTAGATAATAAATCTGATGATGCATTAGATGAAGCATCAGATGATTCAGATAAAAGTAGCAAAAATATTGAATTTATTAATGATAATATAAAGCAATTATTCTGGCATACACTTGAAAATATAGAGCCTTCAAAAAAGAATGGTAAAAATAAAAAATGGCTTCATTCGATTCTTTTTACGTTTATTTTTGCAATAATTGTTTATTTACTTCCAAAATATATGAATAAAATTTCTGATTTTTCTAAAAATAATGTTGTTATTGATAATATATTAGATTTAGCAACTGAAGATTTAACACAAACAACTATTCAAAAAAAAGCTCCAATTTTTAAAAAATTAGACACAATTATTGAACAACCAAATGAACCGAATGAACCGAACGAACCAAGTGAGCCAAGTGATCAACCAGATGAATTAAAAATAATTGCAAGTAATATATTAAAGAGATACAGTGATTCTTCGCATCAAAATAAAAATATGGAATTAAAAAATATCAAAGATAGATTAAAATTAATATTAGAAGAGACTTCTACAAATTAACCGATTTACTATAAAAAAATTAATCTTATATTACTTTAATACAATGAATGCGAATTGTGTTAATGTTCTTAACAAAACAGTGAGTGATGTTTGCATTTTGGATAAAAATGTAAAACAAAACACAGATGATGTAGAATTCCTTTTTAAATATATGGATTTTACTAAAAATTTACAACTTGCTTATTTAGGATGTGATGTAAAACTATCATCTTGCATTTGTTCTTTTCCAATACAACCATGTTTTATAAAAGATAAATTATTGGAATTTTATTTGGTTGGTATTTTAGATTATTTGAATAATTTAAAAAAAGAAAATTATTATTTTATTGCAAAGAATTCTGCAGATATTCCAAAAATATTTCGGAATAATAATAATATTGAATATCCTTGTGTTATAGAAATTGGTTTAATTGAATGTGATAAATATAAATTAGTTACAATTATTGACACCATAAAATCACAAGATTATACATATTTAAAAAATATAGTTATCTATTTACAGGAATATTTACAGTCTAATATTCCACAATATGCATTAACAATTCTCCAATTTTTCACAAAAATGCCTGATGTTTATTTACAAAAATGTTATATACAAACTTTAACAAAAAATAATATTTGTCTTGCATATTCCTCATTACAAGCTGTTAAAAAAGAAACAAGTAATTTATTAATTAATTTTGTAAATCAATATAAACATCAGTATACTACTAATACTGTAATTGAAACAGTTATTTTTTATGTAAAAAAAGCGACTGATATTCTTTATCTAGAATATAAACAAAAATCATTCAATAATCCATTTATTTCACCTCCAACTCAACATGAAGTATTTGAGAAAGCTAGGAATTTATTTTTAGAAGCAAATGATTTAGAAATAAATAATTGTGGAATATTCAATCATTCCGAACCATATGAACCATATGAACCATATGAACCATATGAACCCAGTGAGCCATCAGACATATCCAATTTATATTTGAATATAAATAATAATCAAACAATAAAATCTAATGATAATTTTGATGAAATTATCGAAAGTAAAATTAAAAAATTGCTTGAAATGACTGATACTGAGACATCACAGACATCATAGTTTTTGTGTATAATATATTTTGTATATTATATTATGTCATCGAGTGATTTATGTTCTATGGTTAATATTCTAACAAGAGCCTATTGTGATTTAAAAATGAATAATTCATCAGCTGATAAAAATCAACTCATATTTCAAACAGATTTTTATGCGAATAAGCGAATTATATTAGTAAGTTTAGTAAATTATGAATATACAACAACCTCTAATATAACAATTAGTCAAGATGAATTGGCAATTATTCGTGAATTTTTACTCACTTATATTACAAAATTTACATCTAATACAATAAATGATGTATATATTCATTTTACAGGAGGTTGCTTAATATATTCTTTTGTTTCTTATGAAAGAAGCGCAGTTATTGCGGATAGTTCCCAAGCAATCAAAGATATTCAAAATGATATTGCAACGAATTATGAAAATAATATATTCAAAGTAATTGAATTATTTTTTATGAATTTTCCTCCAGATTCTCCAATAACAAAAATAAAAAATTTGCACAATCATTTCCGTATTGGAAGAAATTATGCTAAATATAATTTAAATATGCTTATGAATCGCACAAATCTTGAGAAATATTGTCTATCTATTTCCGATTGTTCAAATGCTCATCCTCATCCTGAACCATATGAACCATATGAACCATATGAACCATATGAACCAAATGAACCGAATGAGCCTAGTGAACCAAGTGAACCCAGTGATTATATTTTATTAACTAAAAAAATTATTAATAATACAACAAATATGAGCGATAATGATATTAAAAATGCAATTTCTAAAATTCTAGAAATTACAACATCTCAAGAAATATCAAATATTCCGGACTAGCTTAAAAAAAACATAATATATAAAATAATAAGCCCTAATATGAACTCAACGAATCCAACTCATACACCTTGGACACTTTGGTATCATTCAATCGAAGAATCAAATTGGACAAAAGATACATATACAAAAGTTGCTGATATTTATTCAGTAGAACAATTTATTAGTGTTTTTTCTCTATTTCCATCATTTACAAAAGGTATGTTTTTTCTAATGAGGAAGGATATTTTTCCACAATGGGAAGATGAAAGTAATATTAATGGTGGTTATTGGTCATTTAAAATTGGGAAAAATGTATCTGAAAAAGCTTGGTATGAATTAGCTGCAAGTTGTATTGGAGAATCACTTACTATTAATCCAGATAATATGGTAAATATTAATGGAATTAGCTATAGTCCAAAAATTAATAATGTGATAATTAAAATACTGAATCGCTGGGCAGATAAAAATGATTCAACACAACTCACTGAAAAAATAGAGAATTTACATCCATCGACTTCTCAATATAAACCTCATATTGAAAATAAAGATGAATTTGTTAATCAGTAAAATGTTCAATTATAAAGTTAGCTATTTCTTTTTCGCATTTTCTAAATTTTTTCATATTTTTTTCGATATCATCTATTTTCATCCATTTTGCTTTATCTTTTTCTAAAAATCCATTATTTCTAATACTTTCTATTTTTTTCTTATTATTTATTATTTTTTTAGTAAAATTATATGAAAAACTAAAATAATATGATAATGATGGTTCATATTTTACTGGTAAAAATAATATAACTCCTCTATAAACATCAGAGTGGACTGCTAACATTTCACTAAAATTTTCTTTAATATATTTATCTATTACATTGCACTCTCCAAAAAATCCACTTGTTTCTTCCCAAAATTCTCTTATTAAACCATCTATATTTTTTTCTTTTTCTTTTTGTATTCCTCCTCCAAAACTTCCATATAATCCGCTATCGCTCCATTTTATATCTTTTGTTTCTCTCCCAAATAAAAAATAATATTCATTTTCATGAAAACTAAATGGAATTGCACCAGCCCCATTTATATTCATTTCATTTAATTCATCAATTGTTTCAATTCTTTTTAATTTCATTATCAAAAAGAATTATTTTTATTTTATAATTATACCGTATAATTACATTTTATAATTATACCGTATAATTACATTTTATAATTATACCGTATAATATAGCATTATTACATTACTTTTGGAGCCAATGCTAATTTGAGATATCCCAAACTTCCTACTTTATATTGGATAATTAATGGGAAATCATTTTTCATAAAAATTTGGACATTATTACTCAAATGTGTACATTTCGTGAATAATACCAAATGACGCAAATTATAATAACCCTGGATAACCTCATAACTCTCATTATTTTTATCAAATGTTAGCCCCCCATGCTCACTACAAACAGTCTCTTGATCTGCAAAATCACCCGTGCAACTGAAAATCAATTTATTTCCTACATTTTTAATTTCAATCAAATCTGACAAATTACTCATATCTTTGCATATCTTCTGAAAATCATCACTTGGCATTGTTATTGTATTCTCGAATTTTTGGGGTGGAATACTAACCTCCTCATATTTAATATCCATTAGATTCAGCTTATAATGTGTAACACTATTTTTATCACTATTGTCAATTTTAATTCCCAATTTATTCGGATCATTCTCACTAATATATAAAGTTAAGCAATCATTATTATTGCTTATTGTTTTTATTAATTTATGAAAATACATCATACTAACACCTACAATTAGCCTTTTTTTACAATTATAGGATTCAAACCGTCCACCCTCTAGTCTTAAATGAACGAGAATTGTTTGACTACTATCCATTGCTACAATTTTAACATATCCTTTGTCTTCTTCTTTCTCAGCATCACTATTTCCTTTATTAAATTCTATATTTACATCTGTTAAAATATCCTTCAAAGCCTCTACTAAAGTTTTAAATACAGTCGTTTGAACTGTTTTGCATTCCATAATATTTCCAGTCATTCTATATTTCTTATATTATCTAAACCTTTTAAACTGATTTTTTTTACGAAATCAAGATAAAAATTGATTTAAAAAAATTCTAATATGTCTAATAAAAATAGTTCTACGTTATACCCATGGAATTTCCAAATTATAATACAATAAATGATGCAGAAGAAGAAATGCTTTTATCAATTCTTGAAAAAAAGAATAAAAAAATATGTGAATTACCAATTTTTGGAGGTCTAAATATAAGTGTAAAAACAGCTTGTTGTTATATTGATAAATTATATAATATAAAGAAAATGGCACAATATATTGAACAAAAAATAAAAATAGATAATTCAAAAATAAAAGCTATTAATTATACAAAAACGGATGAAGAAGGATCTTCAGGAATTTTAGTAAAAAATAGTAAATCAAATAATAATTTTTATAATTCAATATGCATGACTGTAAATATACGTGAGAATAAGAATATTAATCTTATGATTTTTACAAATGGACGCATTACTTGTACTGGTTCAAAAAATGATGATGATGGATATATAGCTGCGAATTATTTATTGGAAGAAATGAAATTGAATCCAGAAATTTTTGAAAATGAAGAAGATGCTGTTATTTCTAAAGTAGTAAATTATGATATTGTTATGATTAATTCTAATTTTTCAATTGGGTTTATGATTGATAATCACAAATTATATGATATATTAATTTCTAAACGCAGTATTTATCATTTATTTAGTAGTTTTGATCCAAGAACCTATCAAGGTGTTAAAATATATTTTATGTGGAATATCAATCAACTCATAAAAGATGGGGTTTGTGCATGTTCTAGTAAAAAATGTAAAATTTCCGCAAAGAAAAAAAATGGAAATGGAGATGGTGATTGTAGGAGAATTAGTGTAGCTGTTTTTGGAACTGGTAAAATTCTTATTGCAGGTGCAAAAAATAATACACAATTATATGATACATATCATTTTATTATCAAATTATTGCAAGAAAATTATGAATCGATTTCACAATATAATATGGAAGATAAAAAAAAAATTATTCGTATTTGCTCTTCTAAAAAAACAAAAGCAAATAGCGTGAATAGCGCAGAAAATAGTGGACTACCTAATTGCATTGAGCTCTAACATATCCTACTGCACAATTATCTGAAATTATATTTTTTGAGAATGATAATAATCCATATTTTGCTTGGCATTTTCGATTTGGGTTCTCTGTTTGTGGAAAAGGTTCAGTTGTTTTCTCAAATAATTCCTTCCCATCATAATAATTCCCATCGCAAATTGCCCTCTGGGAGCCCTTTGGACACCCAGTGAAATTAATTTTTTTATATCCAATTTTTAAATATTTCCCGAATTTATCTGGATTATCTACGTGTTTTAACTGACATTGAACATTCATATCTTTCCCAATTGGAACGCATTTTGTTGAATTATTTGGGATTTCTTCACCCATTTGATATCCTATTTCACAAGAAGCCTGATAATCATTTTGTGCACAGCTATTATGTTCAATTACTCTTACTCCATAATTCAGTCCAAATTTTTTCTTGCACTCTATATCATAATTAAAATAATCCGTTTTTGGATATTTTAAACACTGTGTTGATTGAAATGGATTCGAATTATAACTGATCCCTGGTATTCCGGCTGTTAATACTTGTGTTGGATCTTTTTTTATTTCTGCCAACATTAAATCTTTACTAATACACGCTTTGCCCCATTTTGGATGTCGAAATCCAAATTTTGTTTTCCCATTATCAACATTATCAGTATAACTACATATTCCCATAAGAGGACTTCCAATTGGTTGTGTGAATGATTCTCCTCGAGCAGTAGCTGATGTCGAAATTTCATTCACACTTCTTATGCCACTGCCACTACTTCCACCACTGCCAGCTCTGCTACCACTACTGCTGCTCTGTGGACATGTTTCACTAATACTTTGTTGAACAGCTGCATCACAATTAACAGCATTGGAAATATCACATTCACCATTAATTACATATCCAATTTTTCCGTCTTTCTGACAAATTCCTTGTGCATTCTCCAAATTTTCAGTTAGATTTGTAGATAATCCGATTATTAGAATAATTGCAATAAATAATATAAAAATTCCAAATACAAAGATATAAACAATATTAAAATATTCTGGAAAATATGTTCCAACTAAATATAATCCAACTGGAAAAACAATTAAAAAACTCATAATAATATATCCAACATTTGCACCTACAATATAATCATTTTCATTTGATTTTATTATCAGAATAATTGATGAAATGAGTGTTGCTAATATAAGACATGGTAAATAAATATTCCACATTAATGTATATTATATTTTTTGTTTCGAGGTTAAAAATAAAATCACTATCTAATATAATCATATGGCTGGTGGTTTAATGCAATTAGTCGCATATGGAGCACAAGATTTATATTTAACTGGGAATCCTCAGATTACTTTTTTTAAAACAATATATAGAAGATACACTAATTTTTCGATGGAATATATCCCACAATATTTTCGCGTTCTCCCTTCATTTTCCACTACTCAGCGTAATCAACTTACTGTCAAAATTGACAGAAATGCCGATCTTTTACATGATTGTTATGTTCTTATAGATTTGCCTAGTATTTATTCAACTGAAGCTGAACGTTTCCAATGGGTCGAAAATTTAGGTGAGAATTTTATTGCCAGTGCTGAAATTACAGTAAATGGATTAATTATTGATAAACATTACAGCAACTGGCTAAATATTTGGGCGCAATTAACTATCACTCGAAGCAAACGTAGGGCATATGACGAAATTATAGGAAATATTTGGGAAATGAGATATCCCGACAAGTATTACGGAAATTATAGTCCAACAACGAAGCCTAGTATTTCCGGAAGAAGACTCTATATTCCTCTTCTTTTCTGGTTTTGTAATAATCCTGGACTCAGTATTCCACTCATTGCTCTCCAATATACGGAGATTTATATAAATATAGAATTTCGTGCATTAAATGAATTATTCACAATGTGGTATGGAGTGAGTCCAGATAGTCTCTATGAATTTGGAAAAAATGGTACATCTCCAACAACTGGTATTCCAAATTTTGACAAACAACTATTTCAAGCTATTCAAGATGCAGGGTTACCTTCCGTCCCGGCTAGTACGCTTGTCGATGGACTCGAATTGGAGGGCTATGGACCTCTTAACTATTTCTGGAGATTTGTGAATGGAACACAAGCCCCAAATGGCATTTGGACACAAAACTCTTATCTTTTCTGCAATTATATTTTCCTTGATGAAGATGAACGCAGACGATTTGCGCAAACTTCACATGAATATCTAATCACGCAATGTCAAACTCAAGTATTTGGTGGCATTGATGGACAACAAGTATTGGAGCTAAAAATTTCACAGCCCGTAAAAGAAATGATATTTACCACACAGCGTACTGATGTATATGTCGTGAATCAATGGACAAATTATACAAATTGTCTCTATTTTAAATCACTATATGACGTAAGTTTTGTAAAGAATGCATTTAATTTTAGACAAGAACGTGATTTCTATGATAATAATATTGACCCTTGTTTACCAGATGTTGAGCAACAGTTTTTTCGGACAAATCAATTTGATATTGATGAAAAGAATATATTTTTTAGTGGGAAATTGATATTAAATGGGAATGATCGTTTTGATGAGAGAGATAGCATTTTCTGGAATTGGCAAGAATCCTATAAGTATCATACGAATAGCCCAGATTATGGTATATACATATATAGTTTCTCTATTAATCCGGAAGATTTCCAGCCAAGTGGTAGTTGCAATTTTAGTCGAATTAATCGAGCTCAATTGCAGCTATCTCTTCGACAAGTTGTAAACACAGATATCGAGTACAATGTAGTTGTATATTCACCAAATCTAAATGTTTTTCGAGTGATGGGTGGGATCGGTAGTATTGTTTTTTCTAATTAAATTCCAATATCGATGTGACTTTTACTTTCATTTATTATAATATTTAGTCTTATATTTTTTTATCTATTTACTATATAATATGGCAAATGGAGGACTAGCAACATCTTACACAATAGCGATTATTTTAGGTCTTTTGGCTGCTTATGCTGTAAATTATTTTGTTCCTACTTTAAACCCATTTATTAAATTTTTCATTATTCCATTATTAGTGATTTATGTTCTTCTTATGTTATTTAGATTAGTTTTTCCAGGAATTAATAAATGGGGAAAGAAAATGGCAGAATATACAAATACAAATGCAGCGAATGATATTTATGCGATGTCATACGTAGAAATATTCCCACCAATTTTTGTTGTATTTATTCTAATTATTGTATTATTATATAGTGGGTTATTCAAATAATATTCATATATAACATAATGAACTGTAAAGTATTAATGCGAGATTATTTAATAAATAAGCAATCATTCTTTTATTATCGGATATTTATTGCTCTTTTTATAACTTTGTTAGTTATTCATATTATTATTTTAAATTATTCAATAAATACTCTTCCTGTTTTATCCATTTATTTTATTGCATTCCTAGTATTTTTCATTGTACTATTTTTTTTTAATACGATTGCTGTTCGCTGTTTTTCAAATGAAGAATATGATGCATTGGTTCGCAAGTGCCAATTATGTATGATCGATCCAAAAATTAGGAATATAAATGATATTAAAGATATCAAGGATATTTAGAATTTTATCTTCTATTCTATAATATGAATCATAGAAAAGAACAACGCCCTTTATTTCAAGACCCTGTATTATCATACAGAAATACAGCCCAGGATGCCGGTATGTTTGCACACCAATCTCAGCCCCTTTTTTACACTAATTATGCACCAATTAGTTATGCAAATATTAATAGTGAATGCCTTTTAGGAGACAATGAATGTACCCCTCTTTGTTCCGGGTATACAACAAATAAATGCAATCTTGTTGCCCCGATTCCTGGTCCTCAATGGCAAGTACAATCTGCTGCGACTGTCCAGCGTCGTTTGACAAACCAAGACTATACGATGTCAAATCCTCCATTGGAGCTACCCTACCCAAGGAAATATTAAGCCCCAGCCCCTTTCAAAAAGGGGCTTACCCCCAAATACTAGCGCCCCTTTCAAAAAGGGGCTTACCCCCAAATACTAGCGCCCCTTTCAAAAAGGGGCTAATTTTAGGAGAAAAGTTATTTGGAATAAGTGTTTAATGGATATAACTCTTAATTTCGATTTATGAAAGTGGAAGTGTGCTTCCCTCTTATTTTATAATATTCTATAAATATTATATGACTTCTGATTCTGGTTCTTTTATGGTTGTTTTTCTTATACTTATTCTCATTTTTGCATTATTTATGACATATTTGATTCTTAATGCAAAAAAAACATCTGAAAGTTATACTAATTACAATCCTTATAAGCCATTCAGAGGAAGAGCTCCCAATGCTCCTCCTGGTTGCTGCGGAAATTTAGATTGGTATTTAGGAACTGAAGGATACGATAAATATTGTGGTGTTAATGGTAGTGGTGCAAATGGCGGTGGTTGCAGTGCAGGTGGTAATGTTGCCGGTAATGTCAGCGGAAATGGTGCCGGTGATAATAACAATAATTTACACGAATATTTTGGCAATCTCCAAGAAAATGTCAGCGGATTTCAACGCCAAGCTGATGAATGCAAACAAAAAGGATTAAAAGCAGCTTATAATCCATCGGTATGTACGGTTGATGATGAATACCAACCATCTGCGAATTGTAAATGCATGGATGAGAAAAATAATTGCAAAGAGTGTTATGGAAAAATTAAGTATTAAGTTACTCATAAATAATTTAAGTGGTAGAAATATCAGCTTATTACTCTAAAATATTATGAATATTTTTTCATATATTCTCCAACTAAATATGTATAAGCTGTATCAAACTTTCTCCCTGTAAAACCTCGAGATTCTAACCCTTTTCTAGCTCCATTTTTATATTCATTTTTTTGAAGACCTAAAGCTTCTAATCCATTTTTAAGTTGACTTATTGATCTAGACTCATCAAAAGTAATAGAAGAAGAAGAAGAAGAAGAAGAAGAAGAAGCAGCAGAAGCAGCAGAAGCAGCAGAAGCAATAGAAGGTGGTGGGGTATATTTTAAATAAATATACCTCTCATATGTTTCTTCACCTCCATCAAAAGTATATGGAATATCTAGAAATATTGTAGCTTCATGTGCTATTCCTAAATCTATAAAATTTTTTATTATTTTTGATTTTTTTTGTTCATCATGCAAAAATTTTTGTATTTTCTCTTCTGTTATATCTTTTCGAAATAAAAAAGATATACTTTTTCTATCTTCTGATCCTCCTGGAATTGATTTGGTTAAATCAAATAAATAATGATTTTTATTATTACTTCTTGATTTATTCCAATCCCAAACTAAAGTTGTTAGTTCAAATCTTTTACTTTTTATATTTTCTTTAGTTTCAATAACAAATCTTGGTCTTAGACTAGTATGTTTACTTGGATTAGTTGATAATTGTTTATGAATAACATTATTAATATTTTTCAAGTTTGGCACACTTGGTTCTGGTGAACCTAAAATTCCAAAAGAAGGTAAAAATGAGTTTACTGACATTGGAGCATTTGGAGTTTGTCCACCACCACTCATTCTACCTCTTTTTTCTTGAAGTTTTTTACTAGTTTTCCCGCTCAATTTTGCAATGGGCTTGTATTTTATTACACGACCTTTTAATTCAATAGGCTCCTTAAGTTTTTCTATATATCCTTCATAAGGACCATAAGTCTTTTTTTTTGAACCCTGTGTTATTTCACGAATATAAAATTCCACTTTTTTGCTTTTGTTCGCAGTGCAGAGTTTTGTTACCGCCTTTTTTGCAGCAGAAGATGGGGTTGAAGAAATGTAGAGTCCGTGCTCTTTATTTCCCATAACAACTGTAAAATGACGTTTTGATTCAGAAGAAGTCTTCTTTGGTTTCCCTCCAAATTGTTGCATATAATTTATGCAACAATTTAAAAAAATTGATATTATTACCTAATTTGAAAGAATGGGTCTTGTAATAAAATTTCCTTTGGTATTCTTGCTCTTGGATCAACTGTTATTAATGCTAAAATTTTTTCCATAAATGTATCAAAAGATCCCTTATTGTTCTTAAAATATATTTCAAATTTTTTTGGTTTCATTTCTTTAAAAACATTATCTATAAAATCTTGTCTTAATGTAGGTAATCTAGTGTAATTAAATAATTTTTCTAATTCTAACCTTAAAGGTGTTGGTTCAATATTATCTAAATTAAAATAAAAATTTAAATAAATATCAAATAATTCTTGGCTGTTGCTACGAATCAAAAAATCTCTATTCGTAATATAGTTATCTAAAATATATGGATTAGATATACTTTCAACTATAGTCCAAAATAATCCAAAATTATCAATCGTTTTTTGAATAATATCTAAATAATTCGAATATAAATCATCAAGTATATGAATATTTTTTGTAATATTATTTTGTAAATATCCAATAATTATATCAATACTAAGCTGTCTTTGACCTATAGTTATTGTGTATAATGAATTGATTGTTATTGGAAATTTAGTCGCTAATCCAAAATCAATAATAAAACCAGTATTAGTGGTATCATCATACACAATATTTTCTAATTTTATATCTCCATGACATGCATATTTATTAATATCAATTAAACAGATTAACACATCTCTTAAAATTTTTGGAATTAAAATAATTTTACTTTCATCTACAATAATATCTAAAGTAATTTTATATAATTCAGAATCTCCCTTATATGGAAATATAATATGTCCGATTGATATTTTATTTATTACTGATATTCCTTGTGATACGGCTTTATATTGACATTCATGATTTACTCTATTCATAAAACTATCTAAAGTTGTAGATTCTTCTATAAATTTTTCTACATTTTTTCTAGTTATTTTAATAACATAGGGTTCTCTTTTATCATTCTTAACTAAAAATACTTTACCATATGTTCCTTCTCCTAAACAACGAATATTAGTATAGTTAATTGAATCATGTGTTTCATTGTTTGTTATTGTAAAAACCAATGTATTATCAAGATTATAAGTAGGACTATCTAAAATATGCAATATTTTTTTATTTACACTTAAAGTTGCATCATAACCACCTCCTTTCATCATCCCTCCTTTTTTTGCACCTGATTTCCCACTCAATTTTGCAATGGGCTTGTATTTTATTATGCGACCCTTTAACTCGATTGGCTCATTAAGTTTCTGTATGTATCCTACATAAGGACCATAAATCTTCTTTTTAGATCCCTGTGTAATTTCGCGAATATGAAATTCCACTTTTTTGCTTTTGTTCGAAGCACAAAGCTTTGTTACTGCTTTTTTGGCAGCAGAAGATGGCGTTGAAGACACATAAAGTCCGTGCTCTTTGGGGGGAACTAACGTTCCCCTCTTACCATAACGAATCATTTGTGATTCGTTACCCCCCCCTATCAATAACAACTGTAAAATGGCGTTTTGAATCAGAAGAAGTCTTCTTTGGTTTCTCTTTAAATTGTGGCATATATAGTATTATTTCAGAAAAAAATATTTACCCTATTATTTGCCAATCTATAAATAATTTTATTCTATCATAAATCTATTAATAATTTTGCTGCATTTTCCCCAATCTGGCAACTGTGGGGTGCATCTATTTTTTGCAGTAGCATGGGGGGTATCGAATCACAAGTGATTCTATAGTGTTAGGGGGGAAGCGTGCTTCCCCCCCCTAATAGTCCCTTCAACATTGTTTTATACTTCGTCGTATAAATTTTCTTAATATCATCTTCTTCCAGTTTGTTTAGCCGCAAAAGTAAATCGATATCATCACTTGTTAATTCCAATTTTTTCACAACTGGAATCAAATATTTTCGCATGTCTTCTTCTAAATTCTTCTTATCTAATAGTTTTATTATATCGCACAAGTATTCCGACAAATAAAATGCATCATTATTATTATTTCCATATTTAAATAATATTTGATTCATTACTTTTCTATTTGTAAAATATAATGATACTTTATTTAGTAATGTCGTGTATTTCCTTTTCTTGAAATCAGGTTTCGCTCCTTTATTCTGCAATAGTATCTCATTATGCTTGAAGTTTGTATTTACATTTGTTAATAACCCTGAATTAATATTTAACTCCCATAGTTGCCTCTCAAATATTAAATTTTGGACAACATCATTAAATGCAAGATTTTCACTGACTTCCGCTAAAAATTCTATTTTATCTTCATTCTTTATTTTTAGTCCCATATTATATGGATAATTTTCATGAATTAAAAATGAGAATAAGAATTTATCAGAATAATACATTTCAATATTCTGTTTTACAGATATTGTCTGTGTAAAAATTTTTTCCAAATTCGCATTGATTTTGTCATCCCCAGACTTATTTGAAAATGTATCTAATACAAATGAAATATTTTCATCTGTTATTTTTCCAGTTTTAATTAATAATAAATCTTCCAAAATATGATTATATTTTCGAATATCTTGGTCCAATATTTGCAATAAATTGTCACATTGTTTCTTTGTCAAACTTATCTTATTTATTTCAATAATTTTCTGAAAATAAAATGAATAATCATTTTCTTTCAATTTATCCAATTCAATCCAACATGATATTTTTTTCAAATCACATATCTTTTTATCTCCAGTCTCTTGACAAATCACAATTATTGGATACATTAAACGAAAATCAGGTTGATTATTCTTTTTTGTATTAAATAACGTTAGAAAATCAGTAATTATTGATTTATCATTGTTGTTGAGTAATGTATCAAAATCATCAATAATTATACACAAATCTTCCGTTTTTTTATAAATCATATTCAAAACATTTTTATTATTAGAAATCTGTAATATAAATTCTTTAATGTCTTTATTAATTTTACTGTCTTGAATATTTAACATTCTCGACAATAAATTATATTTTTTGCAAATAAATTCCGCTAATTTCGTTTTTAGAGAATTTCCATCCCCTGTTATTAAAATTATTTTCTCATCCATCTTATTCAAATTTTTCTTCTGTTGAAATTCAATCATCCATTTATCTATTTTTAATATATTTTCTTGTGATAAATTTTTAAAATCTTTATAATTTTCATATATAAATGGACTTATCATTTACATATGAGTATCAAATATTTTTTAAATCAATCCGCAGTTTACATATCCAGGTGACATCTGTTCTGAAGTAATACCTAGCCATGCAGCCTTCATTTCTGTAGTTGGACCACATTGATTCACAAATTGGCATCTTTCTTTTTCCGCAGCAGGATCCATTTTACCATTTTCATCCATTTTTGGATCTTTGAATGATTTTATCTTTGCAGTTGAATCTGTATAGCAAATTGCATTACTTACTTGTGTAGGTATATTATATACATTCTCACACAAAATATTTCCAGCATTAGCTGGATCTACGCCTTTATATACCCAATAATCCGGACATTTTGATCCAATTTCTCGCATGTAATCTAATGGAGGCATTTTTACGCTATTTCCGGTTAAAGTTGATTTTGAATTATTTATTTTTACAATATATACGACAAGTAATAAAAATAATATACCAAAAAATGCTAAAACAACTCCTAAAATAATTGTGGAATAATTCATCTAATTTATTATGATAAATTATTTTTTCTAAAAAGTAGTAGTTACACTTCTCAAAGTTCGTGATCCAGCAGAAGACAGATTTTCAGGTAATGGTAATGGATTTGGTAATTTTTGTACATTATCTAAATATCCTAAATATTGCTCTACCTCAGACATCACATTTGGAACACAATAATCTAATACCAATTTATTTAAATATTCGATTTGTTCCTTGAATTTCTGATTCTGATTTAAACTAAATTGAAGAAAAATTGCTCTCATTATAATCTCCATTTCGATTGCAGATTGATCTCCTATAATATGCTTCTTTCCGCTCTGAATCCAAACTGTATATCTTAACTCCTTTTGTATGCGATTCATATTATCTTTACTGAAAAATAACATTCCCAAAGGGCTAGGTGTTTGAATATGTTGTAGTGCTTCATATTTAAAATTATCTTTTTTATCATTATTCCCATCGAATAAAGGAATCGTATTATACGTTTCCTTTGTTACATCAATTACCCGTCCATTCTGAAAAGGATTGTAATATTTTTTCCCTAAATCATTTGTTTGCGCATATGGCGATTGTAATTCTATACTAAAATCCTTCATTATACTATTTATTATTAATATAATATTTTTGGAAAAACATACGTTCAAATGCGTAAAATTGCAGAAATTATAACTTAAGTGATAAGATCAAATCCTTGGTTATAAACATCTAAACTTTTATAATTCTAATTATTATTTCTATTTACTGGTATTGAACCCATCGTATTAATAAATCCGGTTCGTGTATTTATATTTGTTTCTTTCAATATTTCAATCTTTTCTACAATCATTAACGTAAAATTATGATCTCTAGTTAATTCAATTATTTTTCCTTCATAATCAATCAATTGAATTATTAATTCATCCATATTTGTTAATGAACCATCATAAAATATTACTTCATTTTGCATTATATTCTCTACTGAACAAGAACCCGATATTGTTGATAATTTTATTTTTGCAAAAATATTTTCAATATTTTTTGATAATTTCTGAAATGTACTTGCAGTACCAGATGTTGGTACATCACATAATGTACCAGGTACTGGTGGAATACATGTTGTTCCATTTGGTCCACTATTTATACAAGTTTCTATACTAAAACCATTAATACTATCTCCAGTATATAAATATATATCTTTGGAACCATTTGAATATTGTGATGTTGGCTTAATTTGTTGTAGTTCAGTTCCAGATGTATTATTAATCATTGTTCCATTATTTAATATTTTTAAAAACATATAATTCTCAAAATAAAAACTATATGTACCATTATTATTTTTACATATTGGTAATTTAAATTTTAAGCTATTACCACCTGTATATATTATTTTAATAAATGCATTATTATTTGGAGGATTTTTTGCTTTTTCACAATCAATAAATTTAGTTGCTTCTTCAGTTAATATATTAATTGTTGTTATTGAATTTATATATGAATTTAATTTATAATCATTATTTGATTGAAACCCTCTCGCAAATAAAATTATTCCAATTGTTGTTTGATTATTTAATGTATTAAAAAAACCGAGTATGTTTACCAATAATCTGGATGAACAATCAATATTATTTAATAAATTACTTAAAATTGCACTAAATTCGGCATCTACTATTTTACAAAATGGTTCTGTTTTATCTATTTGACATCTACAACATTCACCATAATTTGGATCAGTTGGTTTTGGACAATCTGGATATAATGAATTACAATTATAATTTGTACATACTTTTGGTAATAAATTGTAAATATTATTATTATATTGTAATAATACCTGATTTAATGGATTTACATTACTAGTTAATAAAAAAAATGGAGCTTCTCTTCCAATTCTAGCATCACATAATAATTTACAGGAATCATTATATTCTATTTTTTCACTACTTGATAAAATTAGTGGTTCAAATATATTAAATGTTCGTTCATTATAATATTGATTATATAGATAAAATCTGAGTAAATTTGGTATTAAATCTCCAGTATCTGGATCTTTTACAGGTGCATAATAATTATTATAAACAAGTGTACCTATATTTGCTTCACAATCACCAACATTATAATATGAATTATATAAACAAATCTGTGTAAATGGAAGATATGCTAAATTAATATTATATTCTTTTACTCCCCCCAAACTTGGCAACCCTGTAATATGTATTGGGTATATCTCATTATTTACTAATTCTAAATATTCTTGACTACCAACTAGCGGATCATCTGTTTTTATTAATAAATCAAAATAATTTTTCTGATAATAACTTTTTACATATTCTACCTTCAATTTTTCATATCTTAATAAAAAATTTACTTGTGATGTTTCAGGATTAATAGATACATCTACTAATTGTGGACGATTATAAAGACTTTTAGTTGTTGTGTCACTATCTGCATATATATATGGTTCTTTTGTAATTAAATGACTATTAAAATATTGCAAATAATTCCATTTATTTTCTATCTCTTTTTCTAATTCAGTTGTTGTATAATTACCTTCTTGAATTTGAAATGAAAACAAATTTTTATATATATTATTTCTTACTTTTTCTTGCGCTTCTGCACAATCTGTCATCGTATTTCCTAGATTTTGAAAATTTGCAAAAAATGATATAATTGTTTCATTTGATTGTACTGTTGTCCAATTTACCGAATTTATTGGTTCTCCATTTGGTAGAACTTGTGTAATCATATCATATGGAATCGTGAAAAAAACTATTTGATTATTTCTATTATTTATTGGATAATTCGATTCTGGAAAATAATAATCCACTAATTTTATACATTCAATATTCTGAAATTTCCTTCCTAAAAACATATTATAATTATTCGGATATGGATATAAATTAACATCTCTCATTCGGCTATCAATATTAATATATGATGTCTTATATCGATAATAACTTGATTCTCCAATGTCTCTCGCAAAATCTGAAAGAACTGGCTTCTCATTCCCCAAATTCCCTTTGTTCCATCCATAACTTCGTAAATGTTGCTGTGTTAGGGGATTATCTTTTTGATATGTTCGTTCCAAATTATCGCGGACATTATCTACTGTCTGGTTTTTAATTGTTCGATATGGTATAAAATTATTGGCATTTTCATTTAATTGCTGCGTTGTTAATGAATTTGTATTAACAAACCTATTTGTATATAATAAATCTTCTGTGTTCATACTATTATTCTTTATTTATATTTTTTTAAATTTGTAAAAAAATTATTATCTAAGATATTGTATGGTAAAATGTATTAAGTCAGTCGCTTTATTAGATCTTAATAATTCAATTGATATATCTGCTAAAAAAACATTTGAGTATTATTGGCAAAATTCCAAAAGATTTTTGTTAAATTTTACTCCATTTCTAATTTGTAATACAGAAGGAAATACTGAAAAAACATTTAAATATTTAAACAAATTATATAAAAATGGATATAGAATTTTTATAGGATTTAGTAGATCATCTGTATTAATTCAATTTATTGATTGGTTTAGAAATCATCCTGATGCATTTGGTATATCATTAACATCAACTGCGTATACTTTAGCAATTCCAAAAAATATTTATAGAATGACTCCTTTAGAATTTGGATTACAAAGAGAATTAGAGGAAAAAGTGTTAAAAGATCCAACAATTAATATATATTTTATGTATCAAAAAGATGATTTCTTTTCAAATGATTATTTAAGTTCATTTAGAGCATTTAAAGCGGTTGAAAAAAAATTAATAATTTGCACATTTATTGATAATATTACTACTACTGAATTAAGTGCTTATTTAGTCGATGCAAAAGAGAAAGATTTTATAGTGAATGGATTAGTAAATATAAATTTCTTAAGTGTTTTTAATACACCAAATTATAGAGTTAAACCATATATTTATGATTCGATTGGTACAATACGTCCAACTCTTAATAGTATTCAAGAAAATAATTTATTTGATAATTATTCTTTTTATTCATATCGTGCAGTAAATTGTGCAACAATATGGCGCGAAGGATTAGAAGATTTGACTGAAGCATATTTCTCTCCACAAGCACTTGATACATTACAACTTAGATGTTATTTGATAAAAAAAATAAATCCAAATTATTTAGATGGTTATTCTGGTATAATTGAGTTTGATCCATTAATTAAAGATAGAAAATATCCAAGTATATTAAAAGAAGATTTTGTAAAAGATATAAAATATTCAAGTAAAGCAGCAAAACGAGGAGGGTATGAATGGCTTGAAAACCAATATTTATTTGATGATCCAATTGCTGGAAAACTATCTGTATATAAAATACCTTCTGTAGAAAGCGCTATTATTGGAAAAATTAAAAGTGTATCTTTAAGTAATAGTGTTATTAATAATATTCCATTTAAAACAGCTGCTTTACTAGAATTAACTGGTAATAAATCTTACTCTACTCAATTAGATGATAATAATATTAAAAAGACATTCGAATTTTACTGGAAAAATTCAAACAAATATAATTTAGGTTTTAATAAATTTGATATTTATGATACAAAAGGTCAAATAGATGTAACACTCAAATTATTGAATGATTTATATAAAGCTGGAATTAGAATATTTATTGGTTTTAATAGTTCGCAAATATTAAGTCAGGTATTAAGTTGGTTTGATGCTCACCCCGATGCTCGTGGTATTTCTTTAAATTCAACTGCCCATAGTTTAGCCGTTAAGAAAAATGTTTATAGAATGATTCCATTAGATAATACAGTTGAAAAAGAAATAGAAATTAAAATATTAACAGATCCATCAATAAATGTATATTTTATGTATCAAGAAAATGATTATTGGTCAAAAAATATTCTAAATGAATATAAACAAAATAATATTATATCACCAAAATTAATTGTTTGTACATTTAACAAAGTAATTACAACTAAAATATTAGATAATTATTTAGTTAATTCAAAGAAAGAAGATATTATTGTAAATACACTAGATAATATTGATTTTTTTAGTGTTTTTAATACACCAAATTATAGTGTTAAACCTAAAATATATGATTTTGTTACTGAATTAATACCAAATTTAAATGATGTCCAATTAGATGATATACATAAATATTATTATTATTCATCATATAGAGGAATAAATACTAGTTTTGTTTGGCGTGAAGCATCATCACAACTAGGCACTAATTTCTCGCCAAATTCTTTAGATGCATTAAGTGTCAATAAAGCATTAAGATTAGGTGAAGACCCAAATAAACTTCCCGGAAGTGCTGGCGTTCTTCAATTTGACCCTACAACTAAAGATAGAGTATTTTTTTCTCAATTAGTGGAACGCTTTTATGAAGCTGAAATTGGTTCTTCATCTGAAAAAAGTATAAGTATAAATGCTAAAAAAAAATATAGTGCTTCAAGTAGTGCATTAGCATTAAGAAATTCAAATAATAGTAGTAGTTATGGGGGTAGTGCTAGTAGTGCTAGTAGTGCTAGTAGTGCTAGTAGTGCTAGCCAAAGCTAATAAAATAATAAAGAACAAAAACATCTAAGATATTGATATTTGAAAATAGACTTATTTTCAAATATCTCATGCGGATATAACTTCTATAAAAATTCTGGAAATAACTAATACTTTTATATCAGATTTATATAAAAATATTATAATGCTAATATTATATGGTTGATATATCTGATTTTATTGGATATTGGTTTATTAAGTCAAGGGATGGTATTTATTCAGAAACAACATTTATGATTATTGATGAATCAAGTATATTTTTTTTTTTAGGTCCAATTAATTATACAAGATCAAATAGTTTTTATGATACACTAATAACTTATTTTGGACAAGATCCATATTATAATGTTAATTATAAAATAATTGGAAATGAATTATATATTGATAATGGACTTTGGATATGTTCATTTATTGATGGAAATAAGAAAAAACTACAATTTACATCATATTTAGGAGGGTTTGGATTTCCATATAATAAAGTACCTTATAAAAGTGCCATATATTTTGAAAAATTAAATGATATTCCTGAATCTTTAATCCAGAGTTTTGAAACTCCAAATGCAATTAATTGGAACGATCCTAAATTAATTCTTAATTATTGGATTTCTCATTTTAAATGCAGTTATAATACAGTTCCTCATTCTGGAACTAATTATTTTTCTCTTAAAAATTTTAATGAAGTGTCAAAAATATTTTTAGAAAATACTAATGGTATTGAACGTAAAGCATGTATTCAATGGATTTATAAATCTACCAATATTCCAATTTCATATAGACCAATTATTTTTCTAGGAGATTTTTTTCAAACACCTCCAACTATATCTTATTATGGAACTGTTTTATTCATTAATAAATACCATAAAATAACTCGTTCAAATAAAGTTACTATTAGTGGTTATAAAGGAGAATGGGAAGTCATTAATGGTAAATGGGATTTAGATCCATTTGTTTATGCAAATAGTATAACTTATCCTTCTGATCGAGCATTTACTTGTTCAAATCGTCGTTATATAATAATTCCGTTTGATTCAAGAAATCTACCTGAATATAATCCTTTAAAACATGGTAATGGAGATATTAAATCTTTTCACAAAAGTATAAATGAAAA
>Ga0315284_10000421_pt1 | contig 58272 bp, 55 predicted proteins | sample YL17G09_16_MG_FD_203696 | JGI IMG/M metagenome (GOLD analysis project Ga0315284, IMG submission 203696) | Sediment microbial communities from Yellowstone Lake, YNP, Wyoming, USA - YL17G09_16 | ecosystem: Environmental > Aquatic > Freshwater > Lake > Sediment | place: USA: Wyoming | collected...
GCCTGGTTGGACGGTTCGACGCCTTTCTGGCGGTACCGCCAGGCACGCGCACAAAAAAGATAGGAACCAATGTCGGAAGCACGGATAGGACGCATATTGCCTTCGAAAGACTGGGCTTGCCCGGACACTTTCGGCCAGCGATGCAGAAACCAGGGTAACACCGAGATGCAGTGAAATGTAGCACAGATATTCTAACACTTTCCTGCCAATTTGACTGTATAATTCTGTATCTCGGGTTCACTTTCAGCACCCGGCCAAAGAGGTTGACATGTTTCAATATCAGGCAACTGTCGTGCGCATCGTGGATGGCGATACCGCCTACCTCGATGTTGATTTGGGATTCTTCATCCGCATGACGATCAATGTGCGCTCCTACGGAATCAACACGCCGGAAACGCGCGTCCCGAGCCGCGCGGCCGGCCTGAAATCCAAAGCCTATGTCGAACAGGCCATCCCGGTTGGCAGCACGGTGGTGGTGCAGACCTACAAAGCCGAAAAATATGTCCGTTACCTGGCGGACATTCGCTACCTGCCCGGCTCGACCGACCGCGATGAAATTCAGGCCAAAGGTCGCCTGCTCAACAAGGAATTGGTGGAGAAGGGACTGGCTGTCGAGTATTACCCATAAGAAACCCAACGGTCCCGGCTATTGCCCAGGGGTTGTTAGGACGTGCGGCGGCCTGCCGTATCCGCCCCCAGATCAAGACGGGATGACCATCCCGGCAAATAAGGCAATAAGGAGTAGAAAAATGACCGATGACGTTTTTGAACGGCTCGCCGAGGCTCTGGACCGGCTTCCCAACGGTTTCCCTAGGACGGACTCAGGGGTGGAGATCCGCATTCTCCAGAAAATATTCTCGCCCGAAGAGGCTGCGCTGGCCAGCCAGTTGACTGGGAGGCTGGAATCCGTTGACGAGATTGCCCGCCGGACCGGCCAGCCCGCTGGGGAGGTCAGTCGGCAACTGTTCAAAATGGTGCGACGCGGCATGGTCTGGCTTGACAAGCAGGACACGAAAGCCTATTTGCGGCCACTTTTGCAGGCCGAAAAAGGCAAAATGGCACTCTATAATAATTTTGCCCCAAACTTAAGATGCACCCTCACAAGGGGCAGGATGTTTACAAACGCCGCTTTACTGCCGAACGCTCCTTCGCTTGGATTGACAAGTTCCGAGCTCTGCTGATCCGCTATGACAGGCGTGACATCTATTTCTTGTCTGCTCACCACATCGCTTTCGCCATGATTAATATCCGAAACCTCATCGAAAACTAGAACCTTGAATCAGTTCGTCTATAAAAATTGCTTACGGATATATCTTGGCCATTCCAATTGAATGTCGAGAATATTCGTGATAACTTTCTGAAAATCGGATAGATACTTCAACTGATTCCTAATTTGTCTTGGTATCAATTTTTTATCGCAACAATAAGCAGCTAAAGCTCCAGATACCTCTCCTATATTCCATTCTACTGGATGCAATCTATAGCAGCCATTCGTTATATGGGTTACGCCGATATTTTTAGCACCCGGTAATAAATTTTCTATTCGGACAGGGATAATAGCTCCTAATGGAATTTGGAATGGCCAACAACTAATATCAATATAAGACCTGTTTGCAGTGCTTGGATGTAAATCAATCCGATAGCTACCTATACCAACACTATCAAAAAACTCCTCAGCACCGATTAAGTTTCCCCTTGCCTCTACCCCGATATGTTGCTCAAGAACTGTGAATTCAGCCTGAATACGGCGAGATTCTCTCACATAAACACATTTAGCAAAACCATCTTCAGTACCTACTACTTCTGGTCGTAACCTTAGCCCCGGATAGCCATAACCACCATCATTTCTCGGTGCCTCAGTTTGCATCCAATATAACAAGGATAAACTTAGCTGTTTCGCTTCCCATAAATGCTTCTTTCTTTCATTGTCGGTCACACCCACTATGGGCCCTAACCAGTAATCATTTTGCGGCCAATTTACGATGGTAATATCACTGGAGAAGAAGTCTTTTAGATAATGTTTCCGATATAGAATTCGGCGAAAATGCCAAAAATCCTCTGCGTGTTTACGGTCGGTTGAGCCATCAAATAAATACCGCTGATTTGGCTGATGTGTTATGGGATGAACATAAGTCCAACCAAGTTGTGGCCCAGGCCAAAAACTTGCCTGATAATTTCGCCAAAAATCATACTCTTCAGGTTTTTCAATTGTGTGATCCTCGTTAGGTAAATAATCTATGGCAAAACACCAGGTGATTGCCTGTTGATCCATTGGATTGGATATACCAGCCAATGCATGCAGTTCACCTGTTTGATTTTGACTTTCTGCACCAACGATATGCTCAACATTGGCAAGCGGTAAGAGTTCTCCTAGTTCTGTAGAATCGATAAAATATTTCGCTTCTAAGCTCAACGGAATACCAGTTTCTATATTTTGTAATGTGATCGATTTTATATAATCCCTGTTCAACTCCACTGAGATAGGCCGATGATGAAGAATAACTTTTAATTGTCCGTTGCTGCTGTAAGGAGCTAGCATTTCCTCCAAAACTGCTAGAGAAACCCGGGGCTCATGACTAATACGACTGACCTTTGCCATTCCGGGGTTAAAGGATTTATTTTCTGTAACGTTGATTAAATGCGGATAGTTTCGCAGATAATAAGAACGAATTTTATCCCTTAGCAAGCGATAGCTGGACGTGCAGCCAGTTTTTTCAATCCATCGATGTTCATCTGGAGGTACAGCTTGGGTAGTTAATTGGCCACCAAGCCAGTCCGTTTCTTCCGTTAATACTACTTTTCTACCTAACCGTAAAGCTGCTAAAGCCGCAGCAACTCCACCTAATCCTCCTCCAACAATTAATAGATCTGGTTTACTATTCATATTAATCGAACCATCATTTCCAAAGATGCTACGACCTGTTCCATCCAGCCGCTATCCCATCTATGCTCCCGATGCGGGCTTTCGGCAAATTCGTGTGGAATTCCTAATCTATTCATAAACTTATCAGCCCATCGTAAATCATGCCAAAAGTAATCATATCCGAATATACCGAGCCTTTTGGATTTATTGAAAGAATCTACACTTTTCCTAAGTAAATCAGAGATCCGATATTTTTCAAAATTTTCTATAGTTCCAAATATATCGGGCATTTCAAATACGTCTGGCTCATTGTTAATAAGAGGAGCATCCCATGCTACAGCGGCTTGAAACAATAAAGGATAGCGCAAAAGCAGACTAAGAGCTCCCCTGCCGGACTTACTCATCCCTAATAGGCCCTTTCTTTTACCAGCATAAGGGAAAAGACTATCAATAAATGGCACAATAATTTTGATAAAATAACTTTCCTGCCTTATTTCCGAATTGGTTGGATGGTCGGCATACCAAGGCCAATCGCTAAAAGAAGGAGATACTGCAATAAAGTTATATTTATTATGCAACCCCAGGCGTTTAAGTGTAAGCAATCCATCCGACCAATAGCTTTCCAAACCAGGCTCAATTGGTAAGACAAATAGAATCCATCGGTTGTTACCCGGTTCCGTTTGGTTAGGATTGAGAATCCGCAATAGGTTAGCCCCCTTTTGGTATTCCGATGCAATAATATAGTTCAATATCCCATCGGAATCAGCAAATAGCCCTTTTACAGAATAATCTTCATTTAATTTTTCGACATTCATTTCGATCTCCCATTTATCACGATAACTCTACGTGGCAAAATTCTCACAATATTGCCTCCTTTATGGATCGCGAAAAATAATTAGCCATTTTTTGACAACCCTCTATTTTTCTTAGATGGTAGTTTTTTTAATAACAGCTCGAGAGTTGGTACCTGTATTGTATTTTGTTGTGAAGATTATTTCAGGTATATATTAAAATCCAGATGAGACACTTTATCATAAAAGCAAGAAATTAGGAGGTAAGAGGAGTATTTTTCTCTCGTTTCCTTTTCCTTCTCAATCATCCTTCAACCAGCCAGGAATCATAGAAATCTACAGAAGTATATTCTTTGTGTCTGTAACATACACGGTGGGATTTAAAAATGGTGGGATACGAAGCGTTTTTTTCTACCAATATTGTGCCCAAAGTGGGACAAGAGTTCTCTTCCGGCTAATCATTTCCTGTTGAAAGTGGGGCTTGAAAATTCACCAACTGCCTATATGACAAACACCAGTCTTTGCGTTGGTTGACGAATATATAATACTGTGCTAAAAACAAATAGATTATCATAACGAATTAAGGGTTGATGCGGCGGGAAGAGGGAAAGTTGAAACAGCGGCAATCTGCGCCGCCGTATCAACCCGAGTTGAACTAAGCCGCACGCAAGGGTACCAGAGGCCAGCGCTTTGGGATTTGAATCTCACTCAAGCGCACTGGATTACCCACAGCACTGATCATATATATGATTATACACTTGAACTGAACAAAAAACCAACAAGTTATATCCCCAAATTCCATTTAAGAAACGATGAAAGTTCTATAAGATGCTTGCAAAAGAACGTCTGAACGCAATCATTGAAAGTCTAAATAAGAAAAGGGCTGTGGAAATAGCAGTGTTAAGCGCAATGCTTGGGGTCTCTGAGATGACAATTCGCCGGGATTTGGACAAGTTAGAAAAAGCCGGATTGTTGACCCGTACATTCGGCGGTGCGGTGGCTAACTCAACTGCTCCCTTTCTACAGCTATCCTATGGCTTAAAGGAGAGTTTCAATTTCAATCAAAAAAAAGCTATAGGACAAACGGCCGCGAAATTAATCTCCGATGGGGAAACCATCGGGCTGGGTGCTGGTACCACTTGCTATCAGGTTGCCAGGCATATCCGTAATACTCATCCAGACACTGTCGTCACCAATGCTATTAATATTGCTATGGAATTGAAGAAATACCCTGATCTAACCGTCTTGGTCACAGGTGGCCTTCTAAACGACAGTTCCTACGCGCTCTTCGGCCCTTTTGCAGAAATTGTCTTTGGAAATATCTTTATTAGCAAACTGTTTCTTGGTGCCAATGGCATCAGTATTGAAAAAGGAGTCACCATTCAGGACTTAATGGAAGCGGCTTTATACAAAGCAATGATGAAAGCGGCCCGCGAGACTATCCTTGTCGTGGACCACGCCAAATTTGGCGTGGTTGCCTTAGCTCCCTTAGCTGAACTTAGCCAGATTAGCAAGCTGATCACTGATAATGAGACCCACGAAGAGGATTTGAAAAAGTATGAGCGGTGTGGCATCGAGGTTATTGTCGCAGAACCGATAGAAGATAAGACGGGAAAATTAGTCTAAGTACGAGACATAATGTTTTCCCATTGTGTTTGGTGACAACAACTTATGAGGGTATTGAACAAAAGGCGTTTCGTGAGGAAATTGGACTTCAGAATGCTTGGTAGCAAGGAAAAATGGGGCAACCTGCACTGTTACCGGAAACCCAGTGCCTTTTTTTAGTTTTACCAACCCTCTTTTCGAGCTATACCGACACTTCACCCTTGGCTAAGCGACCACGGTCTTGGTTTCGAAGACAACTCCTGTCAGAATATTTACCATTCGCTTGAGATTGAGTATCAGCGCTGTAAAAAAGGCTTGGATTGCAAATTTGGCTTTACCTACATAGCGGCAGCGCCCAAGACCGTGTTCTTGCTTGGCTTCACCAAACTTGCGTTCGATCTTATAGCGTTCCTTCAATCCTTCCTGGTACTGGGGTGTTGCCGTGAGCTGCTCCCAGACCTGAGTATGCCCATCCTTCTTGTGGATACGCGTTTTCTTTAGTCGGATGGCGGAGTGTAGCCCTTTCGTTTCCAGGAAATAGTGGTTATCACCATCATCGTATGCCTTATCGCCAGCCACCCTATTGAATGGGATGCGTTGCGCCAGATCATGTTCCACCAAAGGGCAGAAATGCTTGCCAGCATGGATTTCACCGGAAGTGGCTCTCACTGAGGTGATCAGCCCATTCTCAGCGTTCAAACTGACATGCGCTTTGTATCCGAAGAAGTACTCTTTCTGCTCGAACACTTGTCCATCTTCGGTCTTGACCTTACGTGAATGTTTGGTTCCCCACCGTGCATCCGGATCATGGAGTTCCTTCCCCTTCTTTTGTCTGCCTTCATACGTGCGGGTGTTGACCTTGGCGATACTATGCACACTATCCACTATCTGGATCGAGCCAAATCGAATGCCACTCTCCAGGGCAATGCGTACTATCTCTGCAAGCATCTCTTCAAAAACAGACAATTTGCCGTTTTGCAATAAGCGCTCACGAAACACTGTCAAGGTTGAATGATCTGGCTCTTTCTGATCTACAGCTAAGCCCACGAAGTACTTAGCGGATAGATTGTCGTCCACGTAAGCTTCTACCTGACGCTCAGATAGCTTGTAAAGATAGGCGACCAATTCCGTCTTGAGCACCAAGGCCGGGTCAAAGGGTGGACGTCCATGGAGGCCTCCACCCTTGTAGAGCTTGATCAAACGTTGGGTGAAGCGTTCCCAGGGAATGATCTGCTTGAGTTTACGTAAAAAATGATCCGCAGGTACAATTTGATCGTACAAATAATCGCCAAAGAATGAACTTCTCCCCGTCTCTACAAAGCGCTCTATTTCTATGTCAGGCTCCTTGGGTGAGGATTTGCCTGATTATATTAAGGTTTGCAAATTTGGTCAATTAACCACTCGTTTTTCAACAATCTCTGCTAATATTCGTTGACATAAAATTTGTATTGTGCTATACTGTAAAAAGTGAACGTAATATAACGTCATTTTTCACAATATATAGTAGCAATTCATACAAATCTTATCAAAATAGACCCTACCTTCAATCCATGTATACGATTTGGTGAAAATGTCTAAAATACTGGTTCTGGGAGAGCTCTGTATAGATGTTATCATTCGTAACCCTAAGTCGGTTCCTGTTTTTGGGATCCCGGTTTGGGCAGAGGATATCTCTTTTCGTTTGGGTGGCTCTGCCAGCTATGTTTCTCAGGCGCTGAACTATTTAGGAGCAGAAGTATTCCTTTGCAGCATGGTGGGGGAAGATTTCATTGCTTACCAGTTTATTGATAAATTGAAAACTCGGGGGATCAATACTGATTATTTACGTTTCCTTCCTGGCGTTCGCACGAACACCTGCATAGGGACGATTGATGGCAAAAATAAGAGTTTTGTGGGTTGCTCACCGTTTTTAGGCTACCCTCTAGATCTACTAACGATCTGTACTCTACAGGCAGACTTAGTGTATTTCGGTGGCTATCTCTTATATCCTGAGTTATGGCAGGGAGACTTAGCGGCTTTTTTCCATAGAGCCCAGTCGAATGGTGCAAAAGTGATAGTCGATACGCAAATGCTTCCCATCCCAATAAAAAATTTTAAAGACCAGGCTCTCACCTCTAATAATTTCGCTTCAGTGGATGTACTCCTCGTCGATGAAAAAGAAGCCATTGCGCTCACTGGCTGTCGCTCTCCTGAAGATGCCGCACTCGCTTTCCAAAGCCTCGGCCCGACGACTATCGTAATTAAGTTAGGTAGGAAGGGTAGCCTTACATGGACCCCCAAGGCTATTTACTCTAGCAAGAGTTTCTCCGTACCGACGTGGGAACTCATTGGGGCCGGTGATTTCTACGGTGCTGGTTTCTCGTATGCTTTACTTCATAATTGGGACTTGGCGTCGGTGAGCGCCTTTGCTAATGCTTTTACCGCGCTGGCGATTAGCCGACCGCAAGATCAGGCTCTCCCCTCCCCAGCGGATGTTAAGAATTTTCTAAAAGAACAAGGGTTCAATCTCAAAGATTAAGCAGAGGATCACGATGGATGGTTTGAAAGTAGGCGTCATTGGTGGTGGTTCATCCTATACACCCGAATTAATCGAAGGTTTCTTAAAGCGTAAAGACGAATTAAGATTAGCTCAACTAGTGCTCATGGATATCAATCCAGAAAGACTGGATATCATTGGGAAGCTAGCTCAACGAATGATAGACAAAGCGCATCTTCCCATTGAGCTGGTTTTGACTACTAATCGAAAAGAAGCCTTAAATGGAGCAAATTTTGTTGTCACCCAAATCCGGCAAGGCGGGTTAGAAGGACGCGCCCGGGATGAAAGCATACCTTTAGAGTTTGATATCATCGGACAGGAGACTACCGGCCCCGGTGGCTTTGCCATGGCATTGCGGACGATCCCGGTTATGCTTGAAATAGCTCATGAATACGAAACGCTATCACCCGACGGCTGGATGATTAATTTTACCAATCCCTCTGGGATGATTGCCGAGGCCATCTCACATTATTCCAGAGTGCGAGCTATAGGTTTATGTAACGCACCAATTACGATGCAAAGCCGCATTGCAACTCTACTCGCCATTGACCGGGAACATATAACCATGGATTATTTTGGCCTGAACCACCTCACGTGGATCAAAAAGGTGTACCTGGATGGTATTGACGTTACCGGGGAAGTCACCGAAAGGGTTCTGGGTGAACAATTCGACCTGACTGGTTATAAGTTTAATGCTCGTATGGTGAAAGCTCTCGGTCTAATCCCGAGTGGTTACCTCCAATATTTTTATCATCGTGATAAGGTTTTAGCAAAGCTAAAAGAATCGATGGCCTCTGGGAAACCTCGCGCTGAAGTGGTAATGGAAATCGACCGGGAATTAATGGAAATGTATAAAGATCCCAACCTAAAGGAAAAACCCGATATCCTCAACCAACGTGGGGGCGCTTGGTATTCGGATGCTGGCGTAGGCTTAATCAGCGCTATCGTTAACAACAAGAATGAGATCCATTACCTTAATGTTTCCAATCAGGGAGCACTGAAAGGTCTGCCCGATGATGTTGTTGTAGAGATCCCTTGCCTGGTCAATAAGTCCGGCCCTCACCCCTTGACGATTGGAGAAATTCCACTTAGCGTTCGCGGTCTGATACAGCAAATGAAAGCATACGAACAATTGACAGTAGAAGGCGCAGTTCGTGGTGATTATGATGCTTGCCTACTAGCGCTAGCAAATCACCCACTGGTGCCGAACGTGGATGCTGCTGTTAGACTCTTGGACCGCATTCTCGAAGCGAACCGTGATTGGTTGCCTCAATTTATTAAGCACTGAAGGAGAAAATGAGATATGGCATCACGAATCATTGAAAAGCATCCCTCCGAACTAGCAAATCTGGGTGGGCGGAATTTAATTGAGAGTTTGCGACAAAGTGGTGGAAGAGCGATTGCAGCTGAGATCCTCCCATTCAAGCCACCTCTAATAGAGGGCATCAACAACGGCGCTCTGGCTGCCTCTTCTGGTGCCGATATTATCCACCTAAACCATTACGACACTAAAAAACCTTTTATTGCTGGTTTTTCTTCTACTCAACAGGGTATAGACACCTGGAAAAAGATGGGTGTTTCTATTGTACCCACCCACGAAGTGGAAGGACCCATCTTCAAGTTCTTGAGTAATCTGGGACTGGGTGTAACCATACGCGATCTATCAGTTTCCATCGGGCGGACTGTAGGAGTCGGCTTAGAGGTAAATTTTGACGATGCAGATGCACCCAAGGGACGACTGGCAACGCCCGAAAGCGTAAGATGCGCGTTTGAACAGGGGGCAGCCTATATTGCCTTGGTAGGGACTCCCGCCCATAGCCCCGAAGTGCTTGCACGTAACATCCAAATATTACGATCCGCTCTTGGCTCCGAGCCAGTCTTTATCGCCGGCCGGATGCCTTGGGGTGGTTCTCGTTTTGGCTGTCCAGATTTCCTTTACTCCCAAGAGATTGAGGGTCTGATTTCCGCCGGAGCAGATATTATTATGCTTCCCACTCCAGGGACTATGCCTGGAGCAACCATGGAGGTGATTACTGAGGCTGTCGAGACTGCTCACCACTTAGGAGCTTTAGCTGAAGTCACCATTGGTACCTCTCAAGAAAGCGCTGACGAAGACACCGTTCGGCGCCTAGCGTTAGATGGTAAGCTGACCGGTGCCGATCTCTACCAGATCGGCGATGGAGGTTATGGAGGAATGGCGATGCCAGAGAATATTTTGGCGTTTTCTATTGCGATCAAGGGAAAACCGCATACCTATAGGAGAATTGCGACATTTGCATAATTGCTAAATTTGTCTCTCAAGGTTTGCAGGAATGTCTGCAAGAAGGAGGTTACAAGCTAAAAAGAGTGCCCCCCATGAGGTAAATTCTTGAATTGTCGAACTTTAACCACTCTAGTTTTATGATCAGAAGGAGAGTAAAATGAAAACGCAAAAGCTTGTATTTGTATTAGCCATATTATCGCTTTTGATGGCTTCTTGCCAACCGGCAACAACTCTTACGCAACCACCGATCCCTACAAACACTGGAGCCCCTGTTGTGCCCACCCAGACTTCCGTCCAACCCACCACAACTACTACCACTACTCTTGCCGGCTATGCACAGTGTTCAGGTGCTAAGCCTATCACTGCATCTGTATGGACCACCGATGCAGATTCCTTCCGTGCAGCTGCGGCTGCTTACAAAACAGCTACTGGCAACACAGTTAATATCGAGGAGATCAATCGCGATGTCCTACAAGAAAAGGTGTTCACCGAATTGCAGTCAAAGACCGGCAATGTGGATATTGTTTTCGTTCCCTCAGAATGGGTAGCCCAGCTAGCTGAAGGTGGTTTATTGGAGCCATTAGACAGTTATATGGCAAACAAAGACTTGCCGCAGCCTGACCCGAATGACTGGGCTTCACCTGGCGCGGTTGAAGGCTATAAGTATAAGGGTACACTATACGGTATGCCCCAATCAATGAGCACTGTAGGTCTATTCTATCGTACGGACCTCATCCAAACACCGCCTGAAGACTTTGACCAGCTCTTAGGGATCGCCGAAGAACAGACTAAGGGCGGCCGCTATGGTATGACGATCTTCGGCAAGATACCCGAATCGATCGCCTGGGACTTCATAAACTACTTCTGGGGATTTGGTGGCCAATTATTGGATGAAAATTTCCAACCACATCTTAATAGTCCTGAAGGCATTGCTGCTCTCACTTATTTCGTTGATCTTTATCGAAAATATAAAGTTGTTCCCGAGGGCAGTCCAACCTATGAATATCCCGAAATTGTGGCTGCTTTCCAACAAGATAAAGTCGCTATGGCCTTGCAATGGATTGGTGCTTGGTACGATTGGGCCGACAAGACGAAATCTCCGCTGATCTACAATAAATTCAATGCTACTCTTTATCCTGGAAAGCGGATGCCAGACGGTTCCGTTCACCGCGCCACTATAGGCCATGTTTGGGGGCTTGCTATAAATTCTGCATCCAATAATAAGCAAGATGCCTACTGCTTCTTAACATACTTTACAAGCGAGCCGGGCTTGCGTGCAGGCTTTGCCAATACTATTGTCGCCAGCGGCCTGAACTCAAAAGCCATCTTGCAGGATCCTGAAGTGATTAAGAATCACCCTGAGACGCCAGTCCAACAGAAGGCCTTCCAGTATATGTATTTATGGCCCAACACAACTGTCACCTCCGAACTGATTACCACATTGGCGACGGAATCCTCAGCTGCCTTGGCTGGTACAAAATCCCCTCAACAGGCAATGGACGATGCTCAGGCAGAATACGTTAAAATCTTAACCAAAGCAGGCTACATAAAGTAAGGAATGCTCTAGAATCTGTTAGCAATTAGAACTGACTTAGCTCCTAAATGACTATCCTCCCTTCCTGCACAAGGAAGGGAGGATGAGGAATTGCGTCCTGTTGGCACGATCCATATGAAGTTAATCAAGATTCTGCCTCTGGTAAAATGATGAGAATTCCCCAGGTAAAAAAAGAGAAGAAACGAATAAGTTTCTTTAGGCTTGAATTTAACCTTGGCAAACTACGCAGGCGGTTCGAGCATTTCGTGTTCCTAATCCCCGCTCTTCTTGTGGTTGGAGCCGTGCTGGTCTACCCTCTTTTGCACACTTTTTACTTGAGTTTCTTCGATTACTCAATTAGTAAAGGTATGAGGTACGCTGGCTTACAAAATTATGCTGACATACTGGTTGACAAAACATTTTATGTGGCGCTTCAGAACACGGTCATCTATACTATCATTGTAGTGACTACAGAAATGATTTATGGGTTTATTTTAGCGAACGTCCTAAACAGAGACTTCCGAGGGAAGAACTTTATTAGGGCTCTATTCATGATACCTCTCCTCACTTCGCCAATCGTCTCAGGACTGACATGGCGGTTATTGTTTAATCCGGACCTCGGGTTTGTCAATTACTTTATTAATCTTCTTGGGTTTAAATCCCAGGTCTGGACAGGGAACCCACACCTTGCTTTGCCCTCCATAATGGTTGTCGATTTTTGGAGCGGGACTCCTTTTGTGATGTTGTTGTTGCTTGCCGGGCTCCAATCAATCTCCAAAAAGCTGTACGAGGCTGCAACGATAGATGGAGCCAATAGATTTCATCTATTGAGATATATCACTATTCCTTTATTAAAACCTATGATACTGGTGGTGCTATTGCTTCGAACTATGGATTCGCTCAAGATCTTTGATATCGTCTATGCACTTACCGGCGGTGGTCCCGGGATCAGCTCAATGACAGTGGGGATCTATGCCTACCTCAAAGGATTCCGTCTGTTTTACCTTGGCTATGCTGCTGCAATCTCATGGGTTTTGGCCGTGATTATTATCCTCGTTTGTATTCTATATATTCGCTTTATCAACGTTCCTGAACAGGATTAATGGAAAATCAATGAATAAAAAGCCGGGCGACTTAGTCATATCCATAATAAGTTATTTGTTTATAGGCGCCTCACTGCTCTTTTTCCTATTTCCCGTCTTCTGGATGTTCTTGACGTCCATTAAACCCCCTCAGGACGTCTTCGCCATACCACCGAAATGGATTTTTAAACCCACTTGGGTGAATTACACCACCGCCTTCGTTAAGAAGGATTATTTAAAGTATTTATGGAACAGCTTTTTCATTACATCAATATCTGTTATCGTTGCCACAGTGATTGCCGCCATGGCTGCGTATGTGACTGCTCGGTTTCGCTTTAAAGGTAAAAACACCATGCTGTTGGGCCTGCTGGTTTTCTACACCATGCCTGGTATTGCCTATGCAATTCCACTTTTTTTGTGGTTCAGTGCGTTGAAAATTATAGATACCCCGCTCGCACTCATCATTGTTTTTACCGCACTGACTATCCCCTTCGCCACCTGGGTGCTCAACGGCTATTTTGTCTCCATCCCGCGTGACTTGGAAGAAGCCGCAATGATAGACGGTTGTTCACAATGGGGGGCTTTATTCCGAGTCGTGCTACCCCTGGCAGCCCCCGGAGTAGCTGCTACAGCAATCCTGACTTTTATCGGGACTTGGAACTCCTTCCTCTACCCTGCTATATTAGCTGGCTCTAAGACCATTACTCTACCAACAGCAATCGCGACTTTCATAACTAATACCAGCATAGAGTGGGGTCAAGCTGCAGCTATCGCCAGTGTGATTATCATTCCGGTGGTGATACTGGTCCTACTGGGGCAGCGTTACATAATTATGGGTCTTGTAAGTGGTGCGGTAAAGGAATAGTATAAGTTTCCCATGCCGTCGAATAATTAGTAGGTGGATCTACCTGTTTTTAGGGGATCTTGCGATTCGAGAAGCTAGGGGTGAGTGATGTTTTTGAAGTACCCTGGAATCAACTCAAACATGGCGATCTCTAGTTGGTCGAAAGTACTGATGAATGGGGCTGTGTTTGGCAGCGAACGGGAATCCGCATGACAAAGAATGGTGCCGAATGTCTCGGCTACCCCACTCAAAAACCGCAAGCCCTTCTCGAGCGCATCATTCAGGCTTCTTCCAAACCAAGCGACGTGGTGCTTGACCTCTTCTGCGGATGCGGAACAGCTGTTGGCGCGGCAGATGCCCTCGGCCGCCAGTGGATCAGCATTGACATCATCCACCTGGCTATTGCACTTATCAAACACTGCCTCGAAACCGCAACCGGCGGCACTGTAAAATATACAGTCATTGGCGAACCCACCACTGAATAAGAAGCACGCCTCCCGGAACCCGCAGCGACGGCAGCGGCGCTCGTCCTCGTGGGAGCGGTGGACCTCGGCGCGGCGTTCGTCAATGCGGATGTTGGCAATCAGGTCGAGCAGGGCGTTTTCGAGGTCCGGGGTGTAGTCAACGGCGAAGTCGCGGCCGGGGTAGTGGATAATGCCGTGCGGCGGACGTTTGCCGGTCGTCTTGTGGACCAGCAGGCAGTAAGCTGCCAACTGGAAGATGTGCGAGTCGTAGGGTGCTTCTGGTGTCCGCCCGGTCTTGACCTCGACAGGGATAATTTGGCCATTCTGCTCGACCAGATAATCCGGCTTGCCGGTCAGGCCCAGGTCCCTGTCGAAGAGCGGCTTCTCGACCGCGCCCCAGGCGCGCATATCGGTGTAGACGACCCGTCCGCCGGGCAGACCGGCGGCGCGGCGCTGGCGTCCCGAAATAAAAAACAGGACGAAAGCAATCAGGAGGATGGCGAGGCCGAGGTAGAGAGAAGTCATCAGTTATCAGTGAATAGTAATCGGTGAACAGGAATAACTTACCGGTTTTGCGCCGCTTTTATCGCTTTCTTGAGCCGGGCCAGGCGTGACCCGCTCGCCGCTTCCATCCGTTTTTCAAGGATTTTGACGAATTCCGCTTTATCTGCCGTGCCGATTGCGGCGAGGATAATCTCAGCGTAACGCGGCGCGTCCACCGGGCGGGAGTTGGACAGACGCTCGAGAAGGTAAGGGACGATTCGGGCACGGTATTCGTTTTTCCGTGCGGCGACTTCGGTCAGCGCCTTGATTCCGGCATCGTTGGTGATGACGGAACCGGCCTCCATCGTCTTTTGGATTTCGTCCACGTGTGGAAAGATTCTGTCGGCTTGCAGGCCGGCAATCGTGGACAGGGCGATCATCCCGCCCCAGACCATGCGGTTGTTGCGGTGCTTCAGGAGTTTGAGAAAATCATCCAGGTAGTCTGCGATCAATTCGGGGGCAAGGTAGCCAAGTTCATAGAGCACTTTGAGACAGTCACTCTGGATGTTGGGTTCTTTGTTCCACAGGTTTTCGGCAATTTCCCGGATATCGGCCAGGCTGCGCGTTTGAGCCAACTCCCGCGCCACTTCCTGGTTGGGGACCTCGTCGCGGCGGTCTTGGAAGTGAGCGATTTTTCCCAAAACAGACATGCCAGACTCCTTTCAAATAATCCGCGCCGTGCAGAACGCCACCAGCAGCGCCAACGCCGCTAATAGCAGGATCAACGCCAGTGCGCGCGTCAGGCCGGAGGCGATGACCGTCCGTCCGTGGGCGCGGTGGAGTTCTGTCCCGGCGGTCATTTCGGCCTGGTTGGACGGTTCGACGCCTTTCTGGCGGTACCGCCAGGCACGCGCACAAAAAAGATAGGAACCAATGTCGGAAGCACGGATAGGACGCATATTGCCTTCGAAAGACTGGGCTTGCCCGGACAATTTCGGCCAGCGATGTAGAAACCAGGGTAACACTGAGATGCAGTGAAATGTAGCACAGATATTCTAACACCTTCCTGTCTATTTGATTGTATAATTCTGTATCTCGGTTTCACTTTCAGTACCCGGCCAAAGAGGTTGACATGTTTCAATATCAGGCAACTGTCGTGCGCATCGTGGATGGCGATACCGCCTAACTCGATGTTGATTTGGGATTCTTCATCCGCATGACGATCAATGTGCGTCTCTACGGCGTCAACACGCCGGAAATTCGCGGCCCGAGCCGCGCGGCCGGCCTGAAATCCAAGGCCTACGTCGAACAGGCCATCCCGGTTGGCAGCACGGTGGTGGTGCAGACCTACAAAGCCGAAAAATATGGCCGTTACCTGGCAGACATTCGCTACCTACCCGGCTCGACCGACCGCGACGAAATTCAGGCCAAAGGCCGCCTGCTCAACCAGGAATTGGTGGAGAAGGGACTGGCTGTCGAGTATTACCCATAAGAAACCCAACGGTCCCGGCGTGGACGCCTCGCGCAGCTACGAGGCGCACCCACACCGAGGCGCTGGTGGCGACGATCAAATGGGTGATGGCGTGTTTGTTGAGCGAGTGAGTTAACAACGATAGATATGCACAATTAGAAGGCGAACGATCGTGGGAACTTTTATTATTGGCGCAGGTTTTTCTAAACCGGCTGGCTTGCCATTAGGGTCAGAAATATTTCCGGAGATAATGAAGCTCGCAGAAAGTCGGGGTATCGCTCGAAATGTAAGTGATGATATAAAGGCTTTTCAGATGTATCTTAGGCAAACGAAGGGTATAAAGATTCGCGAAGCAGACATTAACCTTGAAGAATTTATTTCTTACCTTGACATAGAGCATTACCTAACTTTGGAGGGGAAAGACCGATGGTCTGAAGAGGGTAGTGAATCCCAAATGATAATAAGAAATCTAATAGCACTTCTATTGCATTCCCGTGAACAGGAAGTCTCTCTGGAAAAGTGGGCCTTGTACGAAGAATTTGTTTCAAGATTGGATTATAACGATTGGATATTTACGTTCAATTACGATACTATATTGGAAAAGGCATTGACCAAGAAGAAAATTCCTTTTAGGTTATTCCCCTATCGCAGTAAAGAATTTGAAGATGGCACTATAGCAAGCGATAACAGAGATGAAGTTATCGTTCTAAAAATGCACGGATCAATTAATTGGTTTGATTCCACATACTTTCAGAAGCAATTAGAATATTTAGGGCAAACGTCAGGGGGAAAAATGCCATTGAGTAGTATTGTGTTTAAGTATCCAGAAAAATTTCAAATTAGAAAATTGATTGATGATCCATATGCAACGGATAGTCCCTTGAACAATATTTATATCGTAGACAATCTTGATGCCTATTTCAAGGAGAGTAATTTTCTCCTGCAAAATCCATTAATAGTTTCTCCCTCTTACAACAAACTGCTTTACGTGAATCCGTTACGAGAATTCTGGTATGGTTTTAATAGAATGGGTGGACTTGAAAATAGGGTGGATGTAATAGGATTCTCTTTGCCCGAGCATGATGAATATATCAGGCAGCCATTTTATCGTATGATAACTAACTACCAATACTTCCAAGAAGATCAGAGTCTTATAAATAAAGCTAATCTGAAGCTGGTGGATTACAGATCAAATTGCAGGGGCAGGCGAGAATATAAGAGAAAGTATCGATTTGTAAATTTAAAAAAACGGTTTTCCACTTTGGCGGTTTTAGCAAGCAGGCTTTGGATATCATATTTGCAAAGGAATAATAAACATGAACTTCAACGACTACCAAACCAAATCCCGCCGTGTGCGGGATTTTTGTTCCGATGGTGATATAATACAAGTATGACTTTCGGAAAGTATGACTTTCGCAGGAGCAGATCATGACACTTTACGTGCGCGTCCAGGAAAAGGGACAGGTGACCATCCCCACCAAACTTCGCAAGAAATTCAACTTAAAGAAAGGGGATACGGTCATGGTTGTTGAGACTAAAGACGGCTTGTTGATCAAGCCTGCTGAAGTGGTCCTTACCGAGGCGCTTGACGAAATGGGCAAGGTGTTAAAGGCGGATGGGGTCACGCTGGAGCAGTGGATTGAACGCGGCCGCGAGATCCGCGAGAAACTCCTGGAAGAGACTTACGGGATAAAAAATGAGTCATGATGCAACGTATCTTCATCGATTCCAGCGTTCTTTTTACAGCAGCAAACTCGGAAAAAGGCCATTCTCATGATCTCATGCTGATAAGTGCGGCCGGAAAATTAACGCTTGTATTGAGCGATTTTGTGCTTGAAGAAACACGCCGCAACCTGGCGCTGACGCAACCCGGATTGACCGTTCTGGAGCGTATTATCCGAGAAGCCCGGATAGAGATTGTCTCTGTCACCCGAAAGCAAGTTCTGGATGCAATGAAATGGATCGTCCCAAAAGATGCCCCCATTCTCGCCGCAACCAAAGCTGCTCAAGTGGATATGCTTGTCTCATTGGATAAGAAACATATCCTCGACCATCCCAAACTTGAAACCTACATCAACGCTCCCATCCTGACACCCGCCGAAGCATTCCAAAAACTGAAGGCACAACCATGAACTTCACCGACTATCCAACCAAATCCCGCCAGACTGCCAAATACCCGGCTTAATGCTCCAGGCGGCGTCCCCGCCGCCCCCCCAGATCAAGACGGGACGACCATCCTGGCAAATAAGGCAATAAGGAGTAGAAAAATGACCGATGACGTTTTTGAACGGCTCGCCGAGGCTCTGGACCGGCTGCCCAACGGTTTCCCTAGGACGGACTCAGGGGTGGAGATCCGCATTCTCAAGAAAATCTTTTCACCCGAAGAGGCTGCGCTGGCCAGCCAGTTGACTGGGAGGCTGGAACCGGTTAACGAGATTGCCCGGCGGACCGGGCAGCCTACTGCGGAAGTCAGACGACGATTATTTAAAATGGTGCGGCGCGGCATGGTCTGGCTCGACAAGCAGGACGGAAAGGTCTGCTTCCGGCTGGCGCCTTTTGTGGTCGGCCTCTACGAGGCGCAGGCGGAACTCCTGGACCACGAACTCGCCCACCTCGTCGAAGACTATTTTGCTGGCGGCGGCGCAGCCGGGATCATGGGGCCGCAGCCGGCCCTACACCGGGTGGTCCCGGCCCGAGGCGCGGTCAAATCCGAATGGGTGCTCCCTTATGACGATGTGCGCGCCATCCTGCTGGCCGCGAAAGCGTTCAACGTCAATGACTGCATCTGCCGCATCCAGCGGGACAAACTCGGCCACAAGTGCGAGTTCCCGCTGAAAATGTGCCTCAGTTTTTCCGAGAACGAGCGCACCCCCAAGCCGGGCGATATCTCGCAGGCCGAGGCGCTGGCCATCCTGGAACGGAGCGAGGAGGTCGGGCTGGTGCACACCGTCAGCAACGTGATGAAGGGGGTGGGCTACGTCTGCAACTGCTGCGGGTGCTGCTGCGGCATCCTGCGCGGCATCACGGACTGGGGCGTGGAGAACTCGGTGGCGTTTGCCAACTACTACGCGGTCATTGACCCCGAATTCTGCGCCAACTGTGGCAACTGCATCGAACGCTGTCAGGTGGGCGCCATCTCCGAGGGGGACGGCGTATCAGTGGTTGACCGGGCGCGCTGCATCGGCTGCGGGCTGTGCGTCACCGGCTGCCCCAACGAGGTTGCCCGGTTGGAGCGCAAGCCGGAGGCCGAGCTGGTTAACCCGCCCAGGGACTTCGCAGCCTGGGAGCGGGAGAGGCTGCATAATCGAGGGTTGGGCGAGTAGCGGTTGCGCTGAACTCGAACAGGCTCTGGCGTGAGGGGGTCGGCGTGCAAGTTGGTGCTATAATAATTCTGCGACGGCGGAAAAACAGCCGTCCGATATTATTGACAGCCAAACAGTACTTTGGTATACCAAGAGTGGTATTCGCCCCAGCGTTGTCCCCGCTGACGCTGGGATTGGTATCCGCAGGCCACTCATAAGAGTGGCCTTTGTTTTGGGGAGGGCCAATGAGTACAATGGATATGTTATCAGGCAAGGGCAGCAAAAAGGAAGTTGCCAGTATTCAGTCTAAACCTTGACAAGAGGGAACATCAGTGGGATAGGGCGAGTATGAACACCTCAGGCAATATAATTGCCGTTCTTCTTCTAGCAGTCGTAATCTCAGTTGCGATTGGTTACCTATTGCTCTACAGGAGAAAAAGAGGGAGCGGTTCAAAGGGTGAAGAGTCAGAGAAACAGAAGGGAAAAGCAACAGACCAACTGGAAAAAACAGAACTACCGGCTATTGAGGAAGAAATCAACTACGAGGCGTTAGAGGAAATAGCACAGGGGGTTGAAGAAGTACCTATGAGTAACGATGATGAAGAACAACTTGTTCCTTCAAAAGAAACTCAACGGTCAAGGCCGATAGACAGAGTAGGGGGAAGACCCCACCGAGCAGAAGGCGAGAAACCGCAGGAGCGCGAGGGAAAGCCTCGCCGCCCCAAACCCGAAATCGTTTGTTGGGAAAAAGGGCGTCAATGGATATTAGCTATAGAAATCCCCGAGGAACTTTGCAAGAATGGTGATGTAGAAGTAAGGCAAAATTCTTCACGATTGGAGCAAGATGTATCACGGGAGCACTGCTGGCGTCTCATGCAGGCTTTCGGTAAGGTGACTGTCATCTCTACTAATGAAATCTTTGAAGTGGATTTGGGCAAAGAAGGAGAAAACCACCTTTTGTTCAAGCTCAGCGGGCAGGATCGAAGAGAAGGCCGCCGTGTAAAATCGCCGTCTTCAGGGGAGTATCTCGTGGCTGTTCCTGTTAAGTGGAAAATAACAAACACAATCTCCGTTTCTCCCGAACAAATCAACGTGGCATCATATCAGGTTTACTGGCTTGGTTTTGACACAGTAGATAACAGAAAGATGGTTTTTGCCACCCCAAAAGGTGAAAAGAGAATCCAGTCCAAATCTCCTCAATTTCGGTTGATTGGCTCAAGTCTGAATGACGCAAGTTATATGGGGCCTCTCTTTGGTGAGAATCCTCCCCAAATCGGCGCTCACGATATCGCGGACTGGAACGATGTTGGAACAATCATTATCGGGGAAATCGGGGAAAGCCGCTGGAGGATGGAAGTTCCCCTGACATCAGAAGCCACCATCCAAAATTTGCCATCAGAAGTATTTGAGAGGCAAAGCAGATGGTATTACCTCAGGTTCTACGATAAGCATGATGATTTGATGGAAAGCCTCGATTTCAGATTTGTTCGCGGTCTGAAAAAGATCAAAGTACCTCGCCCCCAGCCGTTCCCTTCCGAAGAGGGACATGAGCTGGCATGTGTTGAAATTTTGCATGAACCTGACTGCGCCATCGAACCCGTTGATACAACTTCAAGTAATATTCGCTTTGAACGTACGGAAAGTGGAACGGTATTGTCTATCCCCCCGAATCCTGCATTCGACAAAACGCACTGGCGAATCGGTTATGGTTCTGGCATACAGGTTGAAATGACCATTTTGATCGAGAGAATATGGTGGAACATCGGAACAGAGACCGAAACGCCATCTACGTGGAGAGATCGGTTTGAACCTTTGCTAAAAGAGGATTTTTCAGCCACTTCAAATAAAGTATTATGGCTCCGTTTTCCTGCTCAACGCTGGGTCAAGAAAATCACAGCAGGATTCCAAAGGGAGCAAGCAAGAGATTACCCTGTGGCTGTTGGTGAGCAAACTGTCTGCATTCCTTTGCGCGAATTTGAGATCAGGGACTTGCATCGCGATCACTCTCTTAGGGTGTGGTTGGAGCGCGGTGGAAAACAATACGAAGGAATCGTTGCTGTTGTCACAGGATTACGCCCAGACTGGATAGGATATGGGAGAAAGAAATCGGCCATAGCCGTAGCAATGGTGCGTAAGGGGACCGGTGAAATGGAGATCAACGGATTCTCAATCCCCGAATATTTTCAAAGGGCTCCATCGGACGCGAATCTCTATTTGCAGCGGTTGTGCGGCCACGATCAAATTCGCGATGTTCTTTCGCAATTGGATATTTCCTTTCGAGTTTGGGGAAGCAATCCAAACACAAAACGACAAGTGATGGCTGTGGCACACGCGCTGGCTCACGTCCTCATAAAGTACCAACCCGAACTCACATCAACGCTGCAACGATTCAGAGGCGCAAGAGTTTCCAAATCAGCCTGCTTAGGCAAGGAGGGATTACTGGATGAATCCAATTGAACTGGCGCAGAACATTGAAAAAAACTATCGCCGATACTTGCAGACCACTTTCTATTTCAAAGATAAAGAACTCCGCGAGTCCTTCGAGAGCGCGTTGATTTCTGGACGCCTAAGCAAAGGCCCGTATCTCGAAGCAACTCCGATCTTCAAACGAACGCAAACAACTCGCGAGTTGTTTCCAGAATTGCTGGGGTTTCAACCAGATGAAGGGTTCTTGAAAGCGACATACAAGCATCTTTATAAACATCAAGAAGAAGCCATTCGACGCGTCGAACAGGGTCGTAACATTGTCGTCGCGACTGGAACGGGCAGTGGAAAAACCGAGGCGTTTCTTTACCCCATCCTTCTGCATTTAAATCGAGAATTTCACAGAAGTGAATTATGCCCGGGCGTAAGGGCATTGATTCTTTACCCTATGAACGCCCTGGCAAATGACCAGCGAGAAAGACTTGCAGGACCTCCCGATGAAAACACACCGCCAGGAATTTTATGGACCCTTCATCAAGAACAATCGCCGTTTCACTTCAAGTTTGGACAATACATCGGAGAGACCCCGGAAGACAAAGAGGATGGCAGGCGGTATGCCAACGCACACAACACGCGTCGTTTGCCTGGCGAATTGGTTTTTCGAGACGAGATGCGAGCAATGCCGCCTCACATCCTTCTCACAAACTATTTCATGCTCGAATACCTTTTACTTCGGCCAGACGATAGCCCCTTGTTTGACAAAGGGCAGGCGCGTTGGTGGACCTTCCTCGTTTTGGATGAAGCTCATCAGTATCGAGGTTCACGCGGTATGGAAATGGCAATGTTGATCAGACGGCTGAAACAACGGCTCAGAGAAGGAGGCCGTACCGAGCCTTTTCGTTGTATTGCTACCAGCGCAACTTTGGGGGACGAAAGTGACAAAAAGGCGGTTGCAGAATTTGCCTCAGACTTGTTTGGCGAGGAGTTCCAAGAGGACGATGTGATCTTGGGCGATGTCGAACCAATTCCCCAATCAGGCCCGAACAGCCTAGAAATAAGTGATTACACTGTACTCCAAGACATAATTCAAGGAAAAGTTAAGCCAAGGGCGCAACTTGCCGATGTGGCAGACAAACTTGGAACCACCTTTGAAAAAGATGTGGATTTATCGGAAGAGAAAGCCATAGGTGGGCTTCTGCAACAAGATCATCGTACTTGGCTATTGCGCGATTTCGTTGCTGGTAACCCCTGCGAAGTACAGGAAATTGCCGACCGCGTCTTTGGTGACCTGCCCGCTGGAGAACGTTTAGGCGCATTATCTATACTTGTTGAACTCTTGATGAAAGCCAGAGACCCCAACTCTGACGCCCCTCTTCTCTCGTCCCGCTATCACGTTTTCCTGAGGTCACTGGAAGGCGCTTTTGTCTCCTATTGGCCTCAGAAGAAAGTCATTCTTGAACGAAGGACAGATGAAGATGGGGGTGCTGTGTTTGAGATTGCTCTGTGCCGCGAATGCGGTCAACATTATTTTGTGGGTCCGAAACACTTTAATGGGGGCAAACTTATGGAAGCAAATCGTGACCCTGGACACGACAATTTTGGCGCTACTTTCCTGCGGCCATTGGATGAAGAGGAAGAATCCGATGAAGAAGATGAAGCTGAGGAAGGAGATCAACGCAAAATCTTCTATCTGTGCGTTCGATGCGGGGAGGCAAGAACGGAGATACCAACCTGTGGTCATAGCCATTATCTGCGAGTGGTAAAGGAACGTCCGCATAAGGAAGAAGATAAAGCAGATCAACTGGCGAGGTGCGGTGCCTGCGGCTACAACGCATCCGGTCATGATCCTGTCCGTGAAATCGTTTATGGCGCAGACGGTCCCCATGCAGTCATCGCAACTACTTTGTACCAGAATCTACCCGAAGGCAGGAAGAAAGTGCTTGCCTTTGCAGATAGCCGACAGGCAGCGGCTTTCTTTGCATGGTATTTGGGCAACACTTATGCCGATATTCTCAGCCGTAACAGGATTGGTAAAATCTTGGGAGGTTATGAAAGTTTTCCAGCCGGTGGCATCAGTCTAAAGACTTTAGCCCGTAAAGCATTTGCCGATTATCGTGATTCTTTCAAACAAAAAGCAACTGATGATGACGATGAAATTCGAATGAATATTTGGCGTTCCTTTTATCGAGAGTTGCTCACGGAGGAACAACGTATATCTCTTGAAGGGGTTGGTTTGCTTCGCTGGTCAATCGAGAGGCCAAAGTGGATTAAAACCCCAACAGTCCTCCTCGACCCTCCTTGGTCTCTCGCCGAAACAGAGGCCTGGGATCTATTGTTTCTACTTTTAGACACCATGCGGGCCGACCGAGCCGTTGAGCTCCGATCTGAGACAGACGTTTCTCTTAACTGGAAAGATCTTGGCTGGCAGGCCGCGCAAAGGCGCATCACAAAGAGCGAGGAAGGGCGATTAAGAAAAGCAGGGCAAAAATGGAGCTACGAACGCAGATGGGCCGGCAAAACAGGAAAACGGGTACGCTTGCTTGCCAAAATTCTTATGAGAGAAAATAAAAATATCTCAGAGTCTGAGGCAGTCGAGCAAGCAGTTACTACCTTAAGAGAAATTTGGGATAGTTTAGACAAATGCGATGGAAATGCCCCATCATCTCAAGAACGCTTATTGGCGATCATAGAGGGGGACGCCCGAAGACTTAACCCTGAATGGTTTAGAGCGTTTCCAGTCAGTGAAGAGGATGTGATTTTCCAGTGCGATACTTGCCGCCGCCTACAAACCGTCTCGGTAAAAGGAATTTGCTCAAGACATCGCTGCCCTGGCACACTCGAGCCGAGGCATTTAAGCGACATTGAACCCAACCACTATCGTCTTCTCTATCAAGAAGACTTGCCAGCCTCTCTCATTGTTGAAGAACACACTGCTCAACTCAATCACGAAAAGGCGCGTGAATTCCAGCGGCGCTTTCGAAACGGTGAGATACATGTTTTGAGTTGTTCAACAACTTTTGAATTGGGCGTTGATCTGGGCAATCTCGACACCACCTTCTTACGCAACGTTCCGCCTGAAACTTTCAATTATGCTCAACGAGTAGGACGGGTAGGACGTCGCAGCGGAATCCCAGGCTTTGCCATCACCTATTGCCAACGCAATCCTCATGATCTTTACCACTTTACTGAACCCCAGCGTATGCTTAGCGGCAGGATCCAACCTCCAACAATAAGTCTGGGAAATGAAAAAATCATCAGTAGGCACATTGTTGCAGTTTGCTTATCTCGGTTTTTCCGAGAATTCCCTGAAAGATTTAGAGATGAGAACGGCAAGAGCCATATTGATAGAATGTTCAGAGATATGCAACATCCGTCTGCCACTTCTGACCTCAAAGCATACCTCCGGCTTCACCAGCTTGAGATAGAAGAAGCTCTTAACGAAATTGTCGAGTCCAAGATTGCCGATAAAATGGGGCTGCGCGACGGAGCTTGGATCGAGACTATCGTAGGAAATGAAAGTCGCTTGTCCCTCGTTGAAGCCGAAATTTTAAGCGACTATCAAGCCGTCCTAGAACTCAGAAGGATCTCGCACGAAAACGACGACGATGCTACTTATGTGTGGGCAGGTCGGCGAATGAAAGACATTATCGGTGAGGATGTTTTGTCATTCCTCTCTCGCAAAGCGGTGATTCCAAAATACGGTTTCCCGGTAGATATTGTGGAGTTGGATACTCAGAAGACATCGAGTGGTCAAGAAGCATCCGAAGTTCTCCTCCAAAGGGACCTCTCAATTGCAATTTCTGAGTTTGCTCCCACCAGTTCCCTTATCGCCAATAAAAAGGTCTGGACTTCCTATGGCTTGAAAAAAGTCGCCGAACGGGAATGGGATCGCTGGTGGTATGCAAGATGCTCATCACATGCTCGCTTTGAACGGAAACGGTATGAGGGCGAAGGTCATCAGCCCTCCTTTGAGAAGTGCTGCTCCAAAATGAATATTTACCAGTATATTGAACCTAAGTTCGGCTTTGTAACAAGCCGAGAAAAGCCAAAAGACCCAACAGGGCGGCCTATCAGGGTTTTTACTACGCGGCCATATTTTGCAGGCTTCAAAGACAAACAAGGTGAGAAAAAAGACTTCGGCATTGTCATTTTGACTACCGTCTCCCCTGGCTACATGGTCGTATTGTGCGAAGGCCGTAGAGGTGAAGGCTTTTTCATCTGTAGTGAATGTGGGGCAGGATTCCGAAGTATGAAAGAATTTTCAAAAGGGCATGAAACGCCTCAAGGTTATAGGTGTCCAGTTAAGCCCGAAGCCCTTCGGGAAACAAGAGTCTCACTCGGTCATGAGTTGATCACCGATGTATTGAAAATTCAGTTTTGCCCTCATCCGCCAGCACATATAGAAATGCCTACCTGGTTTGCTTTCTCTATCGCTTATGCAATGGTGGAAGGCGCAGCAGAGCTATTGGGAGTCCCGCCGAATGATCTAAATGCGACTGTAGCCTATGGCAGCGATGATTATCCAATCCCGCCAATCATTCTCTATGATAACGTGCCTGGTGGAGCAGGGCTTGTCGCACGGCTTGAGGATAAAAACACACTTCGAGATTGCCTTGAATCTACGAAGAGAAGGGTAAGCGGTGCGTGCGGTTGTGGCGAAACTGATAGCTGTTATGGCTGTTTGAGAAGTTACAGAAACCAGTTTGCGCATCAATATTTGCAGCGTGGGCCAGTATTGCACTATCTCGACGATGTGTTAGCCAAATGGTAGAAGTGTCTTTTAACCATGGTAAAAACACTTACTTGGCGAGGGACTCCTGTCACCGCCGGGCCTGTGACCGCAGGTCTCCGCCAGGTTTTAGGAGACCTGCGGCCAGCATGTGACTTGGTCATGAGACCAAGTTACAGTGGGCCATTCCAATTTCACGCGCGGCGATCCCATCGCGTTGGGCGCGGTGGGTGTCGAGGCAGGGGAAGTCTGTACAGTGGATGATACTGAAGGTTTTCATGATTTACCTCTTTCGCTTTTCTGATAAACTCAAAATGACTCTATCTGGAGTTTCTCAAGGCGACGATCTTGTTTACTATGGCCTCGAGTGTTGAGCTGTTTTTTCCGCGCTCTTTGGCTTTCCTAATAACAGCAGCGATTACTATTGGGTTTTTGACTGCATCTTTTTTCCTCGGAATACAATAATCTTGCTGGCATTCTTTCAGCCGCTCATCAAACTCGTCCCCTCCTAATTCCTGCTGAAGAGTTGTCTCCATATTAGATTCAAAACATGCGAAAGTATCCCCGACATCTGATGGCCAATCTACTATCTTTTGCCCCAAAAGCCTAAGAAGTCGATGATTATGTTGCGGTTCAGGCTTTTCATCGTTCTTGTCACTATCCCAAACCACATACACAGGGATGCCTAGATGATGGAAAATTGCGGTGGGGCGATCCAAGCTTGTTTTGCCCCCACAAGGTATGATAGAACACCCCATGCTTTCCAATTCAAATCCCATTGTTTGAGCGATTCCGAGTATTGCTGCACGGTCATCTTCTCCCTCCACTAGAACAGCAACATCAGCAAAGAACCCTTCGCTCATCCAAGGGGTCATTATGGCTTGGAGGCGAGGATAGAGTGTTTTACCTGTATATTTATCCCCCGTTTCTCCATCTGCTTTCCAAATAGTTTCTGCTACTTTATCCAAAGTCGTGTCTACAATCTTAGTAACCTTAGGTTTACCATTCTCGTGTACGCATTTCTTGAAGAGTCTTATATTGTCAACTCTGTCAAGACAAACGAATAACGGGGAGTGAGTTGCATAAATTACTTGTGTTCGCTCCGCAACGCCGGGGATTTGGCCATTCGCTAGTTGGAACAGAATTTTAGCGAGATGCCTTTGTCGACTTGGATGTTGGTAGAGTTCAGGCTCCTCTATTGCAAGGATTAGGTCTGGCAATATCGGCTTTGCTTCCTTGTTCTCGTCTGAGGCAGATGAGCTTATAGTTTGAGCAACGGAAAGATGCTGTAGCATTGTAAGAATAAACGCACGCTGTAAACCATGCCCTACTCTCACAACTGCAGATGCATAATCATCTTCAATTAGTTCCACTTCTGCCTGAGGAAGAGGAATACTGACATCAGACAAAGGCAACCAGTGCAAATCCAGGCTGGCGTCTGGAGCAAAGCTCTTCAGAGTGTTGGTCATGTTTGCGGCTAAGGTAGATAGCTCTTTGAGCTTTGCTGGATCTACGATAGCATTGTATTTCTCTTGTGTCTCCTGCCTTAATTTCTGCAAATCCTGATTGGTTGCAAGAGAGCTCCGAACAACCAGATCCATCAGCTCTGAGAATATCGTTCCCTTTCCCTCTTGAGTATCCTCTCCAACTTCACGAACCGCCGGGACAAGTAGGAATCGAGTGAATTTCCCCAAATAACCTTGAGCAACGCCCTTAAATCCAAAGAACTGACCATCGTCCCGATTTCTTGTGCATTGGTCTGGATGCGAGGACTCCCATTGCTTTATATTCTCTCTAACTGACTCAATATTCGACCACACGGGTAAGTCTTGGAATTCGGGTTTTGCACGCAGAGTATCATAATATCCTCTTGCGGTTTTTCCACGATCCTTCACTTCCAAAGCATCTCTCACAGACTGAAATTCTGGGTGTTGCAATGATGCGCCGTGATATTTCCATCGGACTTTGCCGTCAACCAAGGCTAAAACGCATTCCACGGTTAGCTTTCCATTTTGTGTATAGGCAGCAAAACGTTCCATTGCCTCTGGGGATAGGTCGGTAAAGGTAATAGCAATGACTATTTCTACCGTCGTATCACGATTGTAGAAATCTTCCTCATCAAGTTTAGAAGGCGGGTCATAAAACAATTCTAGTCCTTGAAGGAATGTGGACTTGCCAGTTCCATTAGCTCCTACAAGGGCTGTTAGGTTTGAGCAGTGTAGAGTTTCATCAAGTACCGACCGGAAATTTCTTAAATGAACACTTTCAATTATCATTTTCACCCTCCTCGGCACCTTGCTTGATTCGACTTAATGCCAATTCTACATACGATCTCTCAATTTCATAGCCAACGTAATGCCGGTTGCTCTTCATCGCCGCAATCGCGGTTTGTCCGCTGCCCATAAACGGGTCTAAAACAATTTCGTTCTCGAAGGTGTAGAGCTGGATCAATCGCCGCGGCAGCTCGACCGGGAACGGGGCCGGGTGACCAATTTTCCGCGCTGGTTCGGCGGCGAAGTTCCACACGGATTTGTTGTATTCCAGGAACTCGTCGCGGCTAATGGTGCTTGCGCGTTTGGACGGGTTCTGGCGCTTGAAGGTGTCTTTGCAGAAGACCAGGATGTATTCGTGCACGTCGCGCAGGGTCGGGTTGCCGGCCGATTTCCACGAGCCCCAGGCCGTGGAGGGGGAGGCGCTGGCGGCCTTGTTCCAGATGATCTCGCCGCGCATCAGGAAGCCCAGTCCGGTAGCCTGCTCGGCGATGTAGGCATGCAGCGGGATATAAGGTTTGCGGCCCAGGTTCGCCACGTTGACACACATCCGCCCGCCGGAGACGAGCACGCGCCGAGTCTCCTTCCAGACGCGCTGCAAAAAGGACAGATATTCCTCCAGCGACAAATCCTGGTCATATTCTTTGCCGACGTTGTAGGGCGGCGAGGTGACCATCAAATGTACGGAGCAGTCCGGGAGTTCGGTCATCGTCTCGGCGGACTTGCAGAAAATGTGGTCGAGAGCATTTGCAGGGATCGGGTTCTCGGTGTAGGCCGTTACCTGCTCCTGCGGCTGGCCGTCGTACAGTTTGCCAGCGTAGAAAGGCCTGGAATCATGTCCGGCGCGGCCGGGAGAGCCGAAAGCGGAGGTCGTGGTGGTTTTACGTTTTGTCGTCATTCGTCTCTAACGCGAAGTCCCGAATTCATCGCCTGTTTCCTACTGGGTACTGCGTAAATGTCTGAACCGAAATCTTGTTTTTGCCCGGGAAAATACCAACAGTTGCACATATTTATGCAAGAAGCAGTAGAACATTTGTCCCAATTCTACAGGCAAACGGGGGAAAAGACAAGGATTTCGTCATCCGGGAACTTTATCCTATTGCACGGCGTCTCCGGTGATGATATATTACTATCCACAAAGGAGATTTTATGCGTACTAAACTTTCTATTCTCGTTCCTGTATTGGTGTTAGCGCTGGCGCTCAGCGCCTGCGGACCTGCCTTCTCGGCGCAGCTCCGTGCGCTCAACGTCAGCGGCAATGGGACGGTCTACCTGACCCCCGACATCGCTTATATTTATATTGGCGTCCACACCGAGGAAGCAGAAGTTGCCCAGGCAGTGAACCGCAATAACACCCAGACCCAGGCATTGGTGGATGCCCTGAAAAATATGGGCGTCGCCGCAGCCGACATCCAGACCAGCAATTTCAGCGTCTGGACTGGTCAGTCCTATGACAAGACAACTGGTGATGCGAATGGCACGTACTATGCTGTGGACAACACCGTGTACGTCACCGTGCGCGACCTGACCAAACTGGGCAGTCTGCTCAATACGGCGGTCGGCGCGGGTGCGAACAATATCAACAGCATCACCTTCGACGTGGCCGATAAGACCGCGGCGATGGCGCAAGCCCGTCAGAAGGCGATGGCAAATGCCAGCGACCTGGCCGACGAACTGGCCAAGACCGCCGGTGTGAAGCTTGGTGATATTCAGAGCATCTCCTACTCTGATACTTCTCCCATGCCCTATTACGGTATGGGCGGCGGCGGCGGCGCCTCAGCCCCGAATGCCTCCGTGCCGATCCAGCCCGGTCAGACGGAGATCTCCGTGACCGTCAGCGTCACGTACTATATCAAGTAATCCGGCACGTTCTGGACGTTTCGCCCGGTTCTGCAAAGAGCCGGGCTTTTTTTCATCTTCCTGCCTGCGGCACCCTGGGGTGGGGGTCGGGCGGGAACTTTTCCCTGCCCCCATCGTCTTACCAGCGTGCAGTAACATCACCTGTAAGGAGTATCCCATGAAAACCAAACTCTTCTTTCTGACCGCAATACTGGTACTTGGCGCCGTCCTGACCGCCTGCGGTCCTTCGACCGTCACCGTCCAGCCTCAACCGTCCCAGCGGACGATCACCGTCACCGGTACGGGCATGGTCACCCTGACGCCCGACATTGCCTATGTTTCCATTGGCGTCCATACGCAGAATGCCAGCGCCAAGGACGCGGTTGCGGAAAATAATACCCAGGCCCAGGCCGTCATAATCACCATCAAAGGTTTTGGTGTTGCCGATAAGGATATCCAGACTACCAACTTCAGCATTTACCCGCAGCAGCAGTACGATAACAATGGCAAGCTGACCGGCATTCTCTACGTGGTGGACAATACGGTCTACGTCACCGTGCGTGACCTGACCAAGCTGGGCGACCTGCTGGATGCTACCGTCGGCACCGGCGCGAATAACATCAACAGTATCTCGTTTGACGTGGCCGATAAAACTGCCGCCCTCTCGCAAGCTCGCCTGGCTGCGGTCGCAGACGCCTGCAAGCAGGCTGACGAACTGACCGGCGCCACCAGCGTCAAGCAGGGCGACGTGCAGACCATCTCCTACTACGACAGCACGCCCCCCGTAGCCATCCAGTATTCCCGTGCTGAGATGGCCAGCGCCAACAGCGTGCCAGTGCAAGCCGGCTCGATGCAGATCGCCACAACCGTGACCATCGTCTACGAGATCAAATAGCCGAGAACCCCGGAGACCCGGCCTCTTGAAGAGGCCGGGTCTTTTTATTTCCTCCTGCGGTTATAATTTGCGACGTTGACAACTGCCAGGAGGTAATATGCTTACGATCGGTTACATCGGCCTCGGCCTGATGGGCAAATCCATCGCCCGCAATATCCTCAAAGCCGGATTCCCGCTCGTGGTACACAACCGTTCGCGCCGCGCAGTGGACGAACTCGCCGCTGAGGGCGCCAGGCTTGCGTTTTCCCCGGCTGAAGTTGCTACGCAGGTGGACGTGGTCTTTACCAATTTGCCCGATACCCCCGATGTGGAGAAAGTGGTATTGGGTGAAAGGGGCATCATCGAGGGCGCGCACCCCGGCTTGATCTGGGCAGACAATTCCACGGTCAAACCCGCTGCGGCGCGGACCTTGAGCCTGCGCCTGGCAGAGAAGGGCGTCCTCTCGCTCGACGCCCCGGTTTCCGGCGGCGACATCGGGGCGCGCAATGCCACGCTGACCATCATGGTCGGCGGACCGGCCGAGGCGCTGGAGAAGGTGCTGCCGGTCTTTCAGGCCATCGGCAAGACGGTCACGCACGTCGGCGCGGCGGGTGCGGGGCAGGTGGCCAAGGCCGCCAACCAGATCATGGTCGCGGCACAGATGGTGGCGATGGGCGAACTGCTGATCTTTTCGCAGAAGGCCGGCGTGGATCCGCAGAAGGTGGTGGAGGCCATCAAGGCTGGCTCAGCCCAGTGCTGGACGCTGGACGTCAAACCGCCGCGGCTTTTCGCAGGCAACCGCGCTCCAAGCTTCAAAGCTTATATGCAAGCAAAAGACCTGAATATTATCCTGGAGACCGCCCGCGAGTACGGCATTCCACTTCCCTCCGCGGCCGTGGACGCGCAACTCTACAACGCCATGCTCCAGAATGGCATGGGCGAACTGGATAACTCGGCGGTGATTGGGATCATCGAGGAATTGGCGGGAGTGAAATTAGGGATTTAAACACAAAGTACACGAAGGGACACGAAGTATTTTTGTTTTTCCTTTGTGCTACTTTGAGTCCTTTGTGTTAAGAAAGGTGAGAGCATAATGAACAGAATTCATCTCTCGTGGGCGAGTGTGCGCGATTACGCTCTCGTTCTGGCCGGGGCGCTGGTGCAAGCGGTTGGATTGCGCCTGTTCCTCGTCCCGGCGGAACTGGCCTCGGGTGGCATCAGCGGCATCGCGCAGTTGATCAATCGCCTGACGAAAACGCCCTCTTCCACCGGCTGGCCGATTGGACTGATGGTTTTCCTCGGCAACGTGCCGCTGTTTCTGCTCGGCTGGCGTCTCCTGGGCGGACGGCGCTTCGCCCTGCGGACGCTGGCCGCCGTGATCGCCTATTCGTTTTTCGCGGACGCTCTGCTCTGGTTGCCTTTCTTCCCCAAAGCCGGCATCACGAATGACTTGGTGCTCAACTCGCTCTACGGCGCGGTGGTCAGCGGAATCGGCTACGGACTGGTCTACCGGGCGCAAGGGACGAGCGGCGGGTCCGACATCCTGGCGCGCATCCTGAACCGCTGGCGGGGCATTTCGATGACCCAAAGTTATTTGATGACCGATACCGTGGTTATCCTGGCGGCGGGATTCGTCTTCGGCTGGCAGAAAGCTTTATATGCCATTATCACACTTTATGTCAGTGGCTTGGTGGTGGATACGACCATGGAGGGCGCGGGAACTGTCCGCACGGCGCTGATTATCAGTGACCACTCGGAGGCGGTGTCGCAGCGTATCCTGTCCGAGATGGAGCGCGGCGTGACCGTCCTGGCAGGGGCGGGCGCGTACACCAACGAGCCGCGACCGGTGCTCTACTGCGTGGTGACACGCTCCGAGGTCCAGCAACTGAAGACGATTGTCCATGAAGCGGACCCGAAGGCGTTCATGGTGGTCGGCGCAGCCTATGAGGCGTTGGGAGAGGGCTTCCAAACGTTCAAAGGGTAATAGATCTGGATCGCCCGCCGCCGCTGCCGCCCTCGAAACCATCCTCTTCGTGTTCCTCATCCCTGGCCCGCTGCCGCGGTCAAGGCGAGGTGGTATTATTTCCATGATATATTCGTAGGGACACAGCGACCCTTCGACAAGCTCAGGGCAAGCGCTGTGTCGATAATAATCTCAACGGAGAATCTCATGGACAGCCCAAAACCGGACCTTCGCCGTCTGCCCCGTAACGTCTGGGTGGTGACGGCCACCTCCTTCCTCACCGACATCTCCTCGGAGATGATCGCCAACCTCGTCCCGCTCTTTCTCGCCAACGTGCTCAAGACCGGCACGGCGGTCATCGGCCTGATTGACGGCATCGCCGAGACCACCGCCAGCCTGATGAAAATCTATTCCGGCGCGCTCTCAGACAAACTCGGCAAACGCAAGGGACTAACAGTGCTCGGTTACAGTCTCTCCGCCTTTGCCAAGCCATTCCTTTACTTTGCCAATGCCTGGGGCTGGGTGCTGGGCGTGCGCTTTGCCGACCGGATGGGCAAGGGCATCCGCACCGCACCGCGCGACGCGCTGGTGGCCGGTTCGATTGACCAGAAACAACGTGGACTGGCCTTCGGCCTGCACCGCGCTGGCGATACCGCCGGTGCGTTCCTCGGACTTCTGATTGCCGCCGTTATCATTTGGTTAACCCAGGCCGGAGTCGCCACGCTCGAAAGACACACTTTCCAGATTATCATCCTGGTGAGCATCATTCCAGCCGTGCTGGCGGTACTGGTGCTGGCAATCGGCGCAAAGGAGATTACCACTGAAGGGAAATCGAAGGCTCCGGTGCTGAGTCTCAAAGGCATGGACAAGCGCTTCAAAATCTTCCTGGTGGTGGTGGTCCTGTTCACGCTCGGCAATTCGTCCGATTCGTTCATCATCCTGCGCGGCCAGGAACGCGGTCTGAGCCTGCTGCAAATCATGGGCATGTTGATGACCTTCAACCTGATTTACGCCATCCTGGCGGGTCCGCTCGGGGCGCTCTCAGATAAGATTGGCCGCCGCAAACTTATCATCGGCGGCTGGATTGCCTACGGGCTGGTCTATCTTGGTTTTGGTTTTTCGCACACTGGTTGGCAAGTCTGGGCGCTGTACGGCCTTTATGGTATCTACTACGCCGCCGCTGAAGGCACCGGAAAGGCCTTCGTCGCCGACCTGGTGACGCCGGAACGACGCGGCATGGCTTACGGCCTCTACAACGCGGCTATCGGGCTGACGGCTTTCCCGGCCTCGCTCATCGCCGGATTGCTCTGGCAGGGTGCTTTTGGCTGGGCGGGGTTCGGCCCCGCGGCTCCTTTCTTCTTCGGCGCGGGGCTGGCGCTACTGGCGGGGATTTTATTCTGGGTGTTAATCCCGGCGGAACGCCACTAAGCTGTGTTTGGTTATTTTCGCTGAAATCCTCGTCTTAATATCCCTTTGAGCGCTCTCCAGCGCTGCTGAAGCGCGGCATGGAGTGAGGCGCGCCGAATGGCTTTGGCTGCACGGTGGGCAATGGGCAAGTCCCCGGGCCTCTGATCGTAGAGAGAACGCTGGCATTCGTGCAACAGGGAGCGAATCTCCTCCGAGACTCCCGGCACGCGCCGGGTCAGCAGCAGCGCGGCCTCGGCGGGAGTCCGGGCGGGTGAAACCTTCTCTCCCAACCAGCGCAGGCTGCGGTACACGACCGTGAAAGATCGCACCGTGGGAGCCAGTCCGGCGAAATAGGCCCAATGGACCAGCCAACTCGGCGGGACCAGCGACAGGTCTTCAAGAGAGTTTTTCAACAGGACGGGCATCGGTTTTTGGAAAGTCCGCCGGGCAGCCCAGATGACTTTATCCAAGCCGCCGAAAATGTACGCCAGGAAACCGGCGATCACGAGAACACTGACCACGAAGATAATCACGATCAAGCGCAGGAGCGGGTCCGGCGGCGTCCCGGAACCTGCCTCGCCCTCCCCCCATGGAATCGGTGTCTGGTGGGCGCTATCTGCCTGCGCATCGGCTTGCGACGTTGGGGGAATCGCTTGGCCGTTGGATAAGTCAGCACCTTCCAGGCGGACGAGCGGCGGCTGGCTGCTGGTGGGCTCGAACTCTACCCAGCCGTTACTGGGGAAATAGACTTCCGGCCAGGCGTGTGCGTCCTGTTCACTGACTGTATACAGGTCTGGAGGCTGGTATTCTCCCTCGGCAAAACCGACGACAATTCTGGCTGGGATACCCAAACTGCGCAGCAGCATAACCTCGGCAGTAGCATAGTAATTGCAAAAGCCTGTCTTGGTATTGAAGAGAAACCAGGCCAGCGGGTCACGGCCAGCCGGAGGGGACTCTACGGTTGGAGAGTAGGTGATGTTGGCGCGCAGGTACGCGGTGATGGCGGCAGCTTGGTCGTAGGGCGTTGCGGCGCCAGCCGTGATCTGCCGGGCCAGGCGCACGACCTCCGGTGGAAGGTCCGCAGGCAGTTGCAGGTAATGGTCACTGACCCAGGCGGGATAGCTCATTCCGGCCTTACGGAGTTCGGCTACTGTTGGCTCGTAGATATTGGCACGGACAACGTATTGCTCGCCGACCAGAATCGACGGGGTAGCGAGGAACATGATTGGGTCAATTTTCTCGTCTGTTGTGGGAATGAAAGTCAGCTTCGAAGGACGGCTGATCCAAATGGGGTGCGGCGGCGTGACCAAGGTAATCAAGCTATCGCTCCGGGCTGTGAAGGTAAATTTACCGGTTGGACCTTTGGAATTCGCCAGGGAGAGCGAGCCCTGATCTGGAGTGAAGGGTATAGCGAAAGCATAATTGGTGTGCCACTGGCCGTCCTGATAAAGGTCGTAAGCGCGCACACGCCAGTAATAACGATATTCGCCTTTGACCAGAGACACACGGATGCGCAGATAGACATCGCTGCCCGCGCGGGCTTGCCGGCCGAGGGCGAGCGTATCGCCATAGAATTCAGGCGTCTGCACCTGGTTGCCGCGCAGGCTGGCCACTGCGCGGTCCAGGTCTTGTTTCGCCTGCCAGGGATGGGTGAGATTCTCCCATATGATCCGGGCGGCGGAAACTGGCCGGCCTGAGACTGGTATAGTCCAGGCCAGGATGACCAGCGTCAGAGCGGCCACCCCAAGGACGATGTTCAAGTCGGCGCCCGATCCTACCGGGACCCAGACGTGTCGTTCCTTCCAGGATTGCCGCCTGTAGACGTAGGCCAACCGCCCAAGCAGGAGCAGGCACAGGAACGCATAGACTGCCAGACTATAAACGCGGTCTCCCGCCCGCATATCAAACAACTGGACAATGACCAGCGCCACTCCGGCAGGGAGCACCGCCCCGGCGAAGCCCCCGGAGCGCATCAGCGTATAGCCGGCCACCAGGCTGATGATCCAGAATACTAATGCGACGAAAGCAATGAACAAGGTTGGATCATCCACCGACTGGTGCGTAACCAACTGGACGAATGAAACTGCCAATTGCCCGCCCAGGCTGGCCATGCGCTCCAGCCAAGCAGTATCTTTATACAGGAGCCACGCCATTACCAGTGGGAGGACGACGACGCTATACCCCAACGAGAGCAAGGATACGGCCAGGCGACTGAACTTGCTGGAGCCGAGAGCCAAACCCAGTATGACGCCGAGCAGGGTAAGGAGCAGAACGGTCTGCAGGCCGAAGGTCCAGTTTGTAGCATACAAGCGCCGACTGGCGGTCATCAAGATCAGGGTCAAGATGGCTGCAGACCAAAAATCCCAATGTCGGACAGGAGCACGATCCATGCTTTGAGTGTACAATAAAGATTGCTAAACAGTCAATTCCTGAGGAGGCACTATGCAACCCATTTTGGATTTCGGCGTCCAGCTGGTCGTCGTCCTGCAAGGCCTGGGGAGCTGGCTGGAACTGCCCATGAAATTCTTCTCTTTCCTGGGGACGGAAGATTTTTTCATGGTGGTCCTGCCTGTCCTGTATTGGTGCGTGGACAGTAATCTGGGCATCCGCGTCGCCGTCATCTTGATGCTCAGCGGATCCTTCAACGATGTCTTCAAGATGGCTTTGCATGGCCCACGCCCGTACTGGTATAGCACGAAGGTGTACGCGCTCGCCACAGAGACTTCCTTTGGCGCGCCCTCCGGCCATGCCCAAAACGCCACCGCGGTGTGGGGCATCCTGGCAGCCGGCTTGCGAAAATGGTGGGCCTGGCTGGTGGCTATTCTTCTCATCCTCCTGATCGGCCTTTCGCGCCTGTACCTGGGCGTCCATTTCCCGCACGATGTACTGTTTGGCCTGCTGATCGGTGGCCTGTTGCTCTGGCTGGTGCTGCGCTTCTGGGACCCGGTCGTCGCTTGGGCGAAGAAGAAAAACCTTAGCCAGCAAATCATCACCGCCTTCCTGGCTTCGCTGGTGCTCTTCCTGCTGCCCCTGATCCCCTTCGTCTGGTTGAAAGTCATTCACTGGCAGCCGCCGCAAGAATGGGCCGCCTATGCAACACAGGCGATTTCTTTGGGAGGCGCTTCGACTTCCGCCGGGACGTTCTTCGGGCTGATGGCCGGCCTGGCCTGGCTCGTCCATAAGGAAGGATTCCGGACCAAAGGCCTGTGGTGGCAACTTATCTTGCGCTACCTGCTGGGTGTGGCCGGTGTCCTGATCATCAGGTACGGATTGAAATTCATCTTTCCAGAAGGAGAGACGGCCCTGGCTTATTTCTTCCGTTATCTGCGCTACACGGCGATCGGTTTCTGGGTCACCGGTGGAGCGCCCTGGGCGTTTATCCGCCTGAAACTGGCTGAGAAACCCAAATAACATAGCATTACGGTTTCTAAAGTCCCGCCTCAGGCCATGGAAGCCCCATTGGGGTTAAAAGCCAACAGAAGGAATGGTAAAATTGCGCTCGGCTGTATTCCTGCGCCGCGTGCGCTTGTTTTATCGGTATCGAAAGGAGGTATCCTATGACTATTGAACGTTTTGGGATTGATAAATTCAGAGGCCAGGACGTCACCGCCAGCGGTGCGGACCTAAAGCCGGCTCCGGCAGCCGCGGCTTGTGTGCCGGCTCTCGGCGAAGAACCCGATTACCCCAGGTCTGGGCGGCGGCCAAATCGGCTCTCTAGTTAGGAGGAAGCCATGTCTCCATTGCTCTGGAAACCAGATTCTCAAACAGAGCGCTCGTTCTCTGGGCTGCGCGCCATCGGCTGGCAAGTGGGGGTTCATTCGTATGCCTGGAGCCCGCCAACCGACGTTTTCGAGACGGACGCCAGTTTCGTTATCCGGGTGGAAGTGGCCGGGATGAGCGAGTCGGATTTTACGATCAACGTCGAAGACAACTGCCTCGTCATCAGCGGCATCCGCAGCGAGTCGTCGGAGCGGCGCACCTATCACCAGATGGAAATCCGCTTCGGCGAATTTAGCACGGCCATTGAACTGCCGTTGGGCGTGGACGTGAATAAGGCGGAAGCCGACTACGAAGACGGATTCCTGAACGTCATCCTGCCCAAGCTCAAACCGACCAATATCAATATTAAAGGTTGATTTCATCTTTATGTCTGCATCGCGTTGGCATACCGGCCCATTGGAATTTCTAGACTGGCTTCAGGATTCGGATAAGTCGCTGGAAGACTTGTTCCTGCCGTCCATTTTTACGCGCCTTCAGAAAAAGGATGAACAGGATAAAGGTCTGGTGAGCAGCGTTCCGATGGAAGAAGAGCTGGTGAAGTACCCAGATGTCCTGCCCATCCTGCCCTTGCGCGGCGTGGTCGTCTATCCCCAGACGGCCGTCCCGTTGACCATCGGCCAGGCGCGTTCGATCAAGCTGGTGGACGAAGTATCAGTCACGCCGACCAAGCTGATCGGACTGGTAGCGGCGCGTAACCCGGAGGTCGAAGAACCCGGTCCCGCCGAATTGTATTCGCTGGGCACGATTGCGACTGTTCACCGCCTGTTCCGCGCTCCGGATAATACCATCCGGTTGCTGGTGCAAGGCCTGGTGCGCTTCCGGTTGGGAGAGTTCATCCAAACCGACCCGTATCTCAAGGCCCAAATCGAGCTTGCGCCGGAGACGGTCGAGACCGGGCTGGAGATTGATGCGCTGGCCCACTCGGCGCGTGACCAGTTCGAGCAGATTTCGGGGCTGACCCCCTCCATCCCGCGTGAACTCGTGGCTTCCATCACGACCATCGAAGATCCGCTCCAGACTGCCTATACGATTGCCAACTTCCAGCGGATCGAGTTACAGGATGCGGAGACTCTCCTCGAACTGGACTCGACTAAAGCCAAATTGGAAAAACTGGTTGACCTGCTGGTGCGCGAGACCGAGGTGCTGTCGCTGGGCGCCAAAATCCAGAACCAGGCCCGCTCGGGAATTGAGAAGGTCCAGCGCGAGTACTTCCTGCGCGAGCAGATGAAAGCCATCCAGAAGGAACTGGGCGAGAATGACGAGCAGGCAGTCGAGGTAGAGGAGTTCCGCAAGAAGATTGAAGCGGCCAAGATGCCCGAGGAAGCCGAGAAGCAGACCCGCCACGAAGTGGAGCGCCTGTCGCACCTGCCGACTGCGGCGGCCGAATACAGCGTCATCCGCACCTATCTCGACTGGCTGGTCACGCTGCCCTGGAGCCAGGGCACGAAAGACAACTTGGATATTGCCCACGCCCGCAAAATCCTGGATCAGGACCATTATGGCTTGAAAGATATTAAAGAGCGCATCCTGGAATTCCTGGCCGTCCGCAAACTGCGCTTGGAGCGCAAAGACGAAAATGTTGAGCCATCCAAAGACCCCATCCGCCGGGAACGTGAGGGCGTGATCCTGTGTTTCGTGGGACCACCCGGCGTCGGCAAAACCTCGCTGGGGCAGTCCATTGCCCGCGCCATGGAACGCAAGTTCGTCCGCATCTCGCTGGGTGGCGTGCGCGACGAGGCCGAGATCCGTGGCCACCGGCGTACCTACATCGGCGCCATGCCGGGGCGCATCCTGCAGGCAATCCGCCGGGTCGAATCGCACAACCCGGTCTTCATGCTGGACGAGGTGGATAAATTAACAATGGACTTCCACGGCGATCCGGCCTCGGCGCTGCTCGAAGTACTCGACCCGGAGCAGAACGTCGAATTCCGTGATAACTATCTGGAGGTCGCCTACGACCTCTCGCAGGTCTTTTTCATCACCACGGCCAACCAGTTGGAAACCATCCCGGCCCCGCTGCTCGACCGGATGGAAATCATCCAGCTCTCCGGTTACACCGAGAGCGAAAAGATTGCTATTGCCAAAGGCTACCTGATCCCGCGTCAGGTGCGCGAGAACGGTCTGTGGCCAGAAGAAGTCTCGCTGACCAGAGACGCCTTGAAGACCATCGTCAACCTATACACGCGGGAGGCGGGCGTCCGCAACCTGGAACGGCGGATTGGCGCGATCTGCCGCAAGATCGGGACGCACATTGCCGAAGGTAAGAAGCAATCGGCCAGGATTACGCCCAAGGCGGTCAAGGAACTGCTCGGTCATCCCGTCTTCCTCGCGAACGAGGAGATTGACACGCGCACGTCCATCCCCGGCGTGGTCCCCGGCCTGGCTTGGACGCCCTTCGGTGGCGACATCTTGTTCATCGAAGCCACGAAAATGCCCGGGGCGAAAGGCTTCCAGATCACCGGGTCCGTAGGGAACGTGATGCAGGAATCGGCTCGGGCGGCGCTCTCCTACGTCCGCTCGCACGCTGACGAAATCGGTCTGCACAAAGATTTCTTCGACAAGTCCGATATCCACATGCACATCCCGGCTGGCGCACAGCCCAAGGACGGCCCCTCGGCAGGCGTCACGATGGCGACAGCCCTGGTTTCTTTGATATCCGGCCGTCCGGTCAAGAAAGGTGTCAGCATGACTGGCGAAATCACCCTGCGCGGACAGGTCATGCCGGTGGGTGGCATCAAGGAGAAGATACTGGCTGCCCATCGCGCCGGGTTGAAGACCATCATCCTGCCCAAGCGTAACGGACTGGATCTCGAAGATATCCCCATAGAAGTCCGCAAGTCGCTTTCCTTCGTTTTGGTCGAGTCGGTTAACGATGTATTGAAGGCAGCCCTTGAGAAACCGGTGCAAACCAGGAAAAAGCAACAACCAGAGAAGAAGAATGATAAAAGTGCTGATGGCGGATGACGACTACACCATGGTGTCTCTCCTGAAAACTCTGCTCGACATGGAGGGTTATCAGGTGACAACCCTGTTGGATAAGACTGGCGACATCTTGGAGAACATTCGGACTGCGAAACCGGATTTCCTGCTGATTGACATTTACCTCGGCGACCGCAACGGGATGGATGTTGTCCGTCAGATCCGTCAGACGCCAGACCTAAAAGGGATCAAGATCATTATGGTCTCCGGCGCCGACAAGGCGAAGGAATGTCTGGCAGCCGGGGCAGACGTGTTCTTGCTCAAGCCCTACATGCCGAACGAGCTCTTCAATATCCTCCGTTCGTGACAGGTCGGACCTTGTGGCTGACATCCGTCTACCCAAAGAACGGGTACAAGTGCGAGAATTCCATTTCCCCGAAGATTACCCGTCTGCCCGTTCCCTCTGGGAAAAAGCCGGGTCCGGAATTCACGTACGCCGTTCCGACGAACCGGAAGAAGTCCAAAAGAAGCTCCAGCGCGATCCCGATTTGTTCCTGGTGGCCGAGGCCGAAGGGAAAATGATCGGTACGGTCATCGGCGGTTTTGACGGTCGACGTGGTCTCATCTACCACCTGGCCGTGGAGGCGGCCTTTCGTCAACATGGCATCGGTAGCCTGCTCATGGACGAGGTCGAGCGTCGCTTGAAGGCCAAAGGCTGTCTGAAATGTTACCTGATGGTAACAGCCGAAAACAAGAACGCCATGCACTTTTACGAGAGGCGCGGCTGGGAACCGATGGATGCTATCTACACCTACTGCAAGGAATTCTGATAAGGATTGCCCCGACTCACTGCCGCACCAAGACCCATGCAGCTCCACTTTGGCATTCTGACCGTCTCCGACCGTTCCGCTCACGGCGAGCGCCCAGACCTCTCCGGCCCGGCATTGGTGGAACTTGTCACTACCCAGGGGTGGACGGTGGCACGTACAGACATCATTGCCGGGGATTTGGTCGCCCTGCGCGAGGTCTTATCTGCCTGGGTGGATGGTGGTGAAGGTGACATCATCCTGACCACCGGCGGGACGGGTTTTGCCCCGCGCGATGTCACCCCCGAAGCGACACGCGCCGTGATTGAGCGCGAAGCTCCCGGGTCTGGCCGAGGTCATGCGCGCGGAAAGCCTGAAAGTCACGCCGCATGCCATGCTCTCCCGGGCAATGGCGGGAATTCGTGGCAAAGTGCTCATCATCAACCTGCCGGGCAGCCCCAAAGCCGCAGTGGAAAATTTGCAGGTGGTTGTGCCTGTCCTGGCCCATGCAGTTGAACTCCTGCGCGAAGAGCCGGAGGCCGAAAAGCATCATTAAAAGTTCCGGTGATTACCCACAGCGTTTGTTCCGCGCTGTAAAGCGACATAAATGTCGTGCTACGTGGTGCGACATTTATGTAGATTTTGCCTGCACCGTGGGATTCGGTGACTTATGGGTAATCATCTACAAAAGCTCCCTTGCCACTCTGTGCTCTATCGCAGTATAATCCCGCCCGTTTGCAATTCTTGTAAAGGAAGAAGCTATGATTGATGTCAATGACCTCCGCAAAGGCGTCAGCTTCGAACTTGACGGCAACCTGTTCAAAGTGATCGAATACGCCCATCACAAGCCTGGCCGTGGCAATGCCACCATCCGCATCAAGGCCCGCAACCTGCGCAGCGGGGGTACCCTGGAAAAGACCTTCATCTCCGGCAGCCAGGTACAGGAAGCCCGGCTCGATTTTCACAACGTCCAATATCTCTACAATGATGGCGATAACTATTACTTCATGGATCAGGAAACTTTCGAGCAGCCCGGCATCCCGAAGGATATCCTGGGTGATTCGGTCGGATTCCTCCAGGAGGGCATGGAATGCAAACTGACTTTCTATAAGGGCGAACCGCTTGATATCGAATTGCCCACTTCGGTAGACTTGAAAGTCGTCCACGCAGAAATCGCTATACGCGGCGATACCGCCACCGGAGTGACCAAGAAGGTCAAGGTGGAGACCGGCGTCGAGGTCCAGGTGCCGAACTTTGTCAAAGAAGGCGATACCATTCGGGTGGATACTCGCGACGGCAGTTATGTCACGCGTGTGTAACAACCAAGCGTCCCGCAGGTTCAGAACCCTTCACTTCGTTCACCTGTGCCTGCGGCACTGGTGCAGGCAGGGCAGGCCTGCGGGACGTTGAACAGATGAAATATGAGAACACCCGCTGGTACAGAATGTAAATACTTTTTTGGCGACTACTATCGCGGCCGCGACCACGAAGAGTGCCGTTTGCTCGGCGCCGCCTGGAGGCGCGACCTGTGTCGCACTTGCCCGGTCCCGGCCATCGGTCGGGCGAACGCCTGTGAGTTCATGCACCTGCGCGGCGAAGTGGCCCGTCCGCTGGCGGCGGCCTTCCAGCGGCGTGTCAAAGTGACGGCCTTTTGCAAAAAAACCGAACGCTCCGGTTTCGACCCGCACATTGGCTGTGGAGTTTGCCATCCCGTCCCACCAATATTTGAAGTGAAAAAATAAACAAGTGCCCGGTGGGGGAGAATCCCTGCCAGCGCAGGAGAAATATTAATGCCCATCACCCTCCTTCTCGACCTCGATGACACCCTGCTCGATACCAACATGGATGCCTTCATCCCGGCTTATTTCAAGGCTCTCTCCGGCACGCTGGCCGGCATGGTTGCGCCGGAGACCATGCTCTCGGCTTTGATGGGGGGCACGAAAGCCATGATGCTCAATAAAAATCCGGCGCTGACCCTACGTGAAGTCTTTGATGCCCATTTCTTCCCCAAACTTGACCTGGAACGTGCTGTTCTGCAGGAGCAGATAGACCGCTTTTACGACGAAGTGTTCCCGACCCTGGGTTCCCTGACCAGGCCGATCCCGGAAGCCGTCCGGCTGGTGGACTGGGCGTTTGAACAGGGTCATTGTGTCGTGATCGCCACCAATCCGTTTTTCCCACTGAAAGCCATCCAGCACCGTTTGCGTTGGGCCGGCCTGCCGCCGGAGAAATATCCCTTTGCGCTGGTGACCTCTTACGAGACTTTCCACTTCACCAAGGAGACGGTCGCCTATTACCCGGAAGTGCTGGCGCAACTGGGCTGGCCAGAAGACCCGGTCGTGATGGTCGGCGACGACGTTGAAAGAGAAGTCAGGCCGACGCAAGCCGCCGGGTTCCCGGTCTTCTGGGTTCGAAAGCCCGGTGAGCCCTCTGCGGAACCGGTCGGCGTTCCACAAGGCACGTTGGAGTCGTTCCGCGGTTGGCTCGAAAAAGTTGATGCGGATGCGCTCCAGGTCTCTTTTGAGACGCCCCAGGCGTTGCTGGCTTGCCTGCGTGCCACGCCCGCAGCTCTCGCCACGCTGACATCGTCCCTTTCTTCAGAAGCCTGGCAGCGCCAACCCGCGCCCGGTGAATGGCGCCTGGCCGAGATCGTCTATCACCTGCGTGACGTGGAGCGCGAAGTCAACCTGCCGCGCCTCCGCAAGGTGCTGGCCGAGGAGAATCCCTTCCTGGCTGGGGAGGTCACCGATCGCTGGATAGAGGAGCGCCAGTACGCCAGGCAGGAGGGGCGTCAGGCGTTGGTTGAGTTTACCAAAGCGCGCAAGGAGACACTCGGCCTGTTGGACGGTCTACAGGCTGAATGGTCCCGGTCAGCCCGACATGCCATCTTTGGCCCGACGACATTGCAGGAGCTGGTGGGTTTCGCGGCCGGTCATGACCGGGCGCACGTCCAGCAGGTCTGGAAGACGATCCGGACTCGTTGATTGCGGCAATAGAGGGGGATTGTTATATTTCGCACCGCGTAGTGAGCAAAACTGACGAAAGGTAAACTCGTCGGAAGTTGCCAGAAAATTGCATCTTGACAAACCAGAATATTTGTTCTATAATGCCGTATATAGAAAATATGTTCTATATTCAGCAAGAACGATAGGAGGTTGTCATGAATACCAATTTTCGAAATAGCCGGGGAATCGCCTCGATGCTCAAAGGGGTCACCGTCCGGCGTGGAATGGCCTGGGGTATCATCATTGTCGGTGCCCTGTTAGCCTTCGAGGTCTTCAACTACAGCACCACGCAGTTTGCACTGGCAGACGTGCTCGGCAGCCTGAAGTTTGCCGGCATCCCCTGGGCGACCATCCTGGCGCTGGCCTTTTGCGGCATAGACTTCGCCGGTATCGCCCGCCTGTTCACTCCCGAACAAGGCCAGAATGAGCCCACCGAGGTCTGGTATCTCTTCGGCGCCTGGCTCCTGGCAGCAGGGATGAACGCCGTATTGACCTGGTGGGGTGTCTCGGTCGCCATCGTCAATCACAGCAGCCTGGCTGGTGGGACGGTTGTGGCCAGTACTACTCTGACCAAAGTTGTGCCAGTCTTTGTCGCCATCATGGTCTGGCTCATCCGCGTGCTGATCATCGGCACCTTCTCGGTGGCGGGGGAACGCCTCTTCAGCCAGGCTGATACGCCGGCTTCCCGGCGGACCAGCCGTCCGGCGCTCCAGCCAACCGGAGTGGTAACTTCCCGCCCGCGACCTTCTGCCGCTACCTCCTTTCAAACTGCGTCGAAGGTAGCCCAATCGGAGTCGGCTTACCCTCACACCGAACCGACCTATCATAACCTGTCCATGAGCGCCAAATCTGTCCGCAAAGCCGAATACGTTGACGCTCCCCGTCATTCCTAACTGGTTCCTGGAGCCATGCCTCCCAGCCACCCCCCTTCTCCTCCTTTTGACCAGACAGCCGCCTTATCACAAGGCAGTTGTCTGTCTGGCTTCGTCATCCCGCCGCTGGCAGTAGTCTGCGTTAGCACGATATTGGCATTCTTCTGGTTCGGTTTGGGACCAGTGGCTACACCGGTAGCAATGGCCGCCGCACCCGGGCAAAACGATACCAGCCTTGCCCAAGAGACGACTGATCAATTGTCGTTAACATCCGTTTCCGCCGCGGAACAGCTACAGCCCCTCTCCCCGGTATTCCGGCCCGAGGTCCAATACTGGAGCGGAGCAATCCAAGTCTGGGCCGCCGCGGCGGGGCTGGACCCAAACCTGGTTGCCACGGTGATGCAAATCGAGTCCTGCGGCGACCCGCGCGCCCGGTCACGCGCCGGGGCAATGGGTTTGTTACAGGTGATGCCTTATCACTTTGCCGGAGACGATGACCCTTATAACCCGGATACCAACGCCGTGCGTGGTTTGGCCTATCTTAAACGCTCCCTGGAAGCAGCCGACGGCGACGCGCGCCTGGCGTTGGCCGGATATAACGGCGGAATCGGCGTCATCGGGCGCTCGGAATCCACCTGGGCTGCCGAGACGCAGCGTTATGCTTACTGGGGCAGCGGTATCTACGCCGAGGCCTCCAATGGCGCAACCGAGAGCCTACGCTTGCAGGAATGGATGTCGGCCGGCGGTGCGAGTCTCTGCCGCCAGGCCAGTTCGAAACTGGGGATTAATCCTTAGGGGATAATTGGGTTGTTTTGAGCATCGGCAGGTATATGCAGAAGGTCGCCCCCTTGTTTTCGGCCGAGTCGACCTCAATCCGCCCTCCGTGATGGTCGACGATCCAATAGGCAATCGAGAGCCCCAACCCGAACCCGCCGGTTTTCGAGCGGGTTCGTGATTTCTCGGCGCGGAAGAAACGCTCAAAAATGTGGGGCAGATCTTCTGCGGCGATACCCTGCCCGGTATCACGCACAATAAGCCGGGCGTTTTCGCCTACTTTCCCCAGGCTGAGGTAGACTTCCCTGCCCTTGGGCGTATATTTGATGGCATTCGAGATCAGGTTGATGAGCACCTGTTTCAACCGGTCGCGGTCACCACTGACGATGATCTGATCAATCTCGGTCAGTCGAATCTTCACCCGGTCACGCGCCAGGATGCGCATCTCTTTGAAAACTTCCAACAGGAGCGTATCCAGTTCGACCGGGGCAAAGTGCAGGGGCAATTTCCCCGATTCGGCCTGCGCCTCCAGCAGGAGGTTCCCGACCAGGCGGGTAAGACGGTCGGCTTCATCCTCGATGCTGTCCAACGATTCTTCGTCCACGTGCTTCATGCGACGCATCAAATCCACATTACCTTTGATGACGGTCAGCGGCGTGCGCAATTCATGGCTGACATCCGCCAGAAAACGCTGTTGGGAGGTAAAGATGTGTTCAATGCGCTCGAGGGTCTCATTGAAAGCAGTAATGAGTCGACCTGCTTCGTCGTTTTCGGGGCCGCGATTGGGGATACGCTGTGAGAGATCGTCGGCATGGCTGATTTGCAGAGCAGATTCCGTGATCGCTGATAGCGGTGAGAGTGCCTGTCGAATCGCAAACCAGGAGGCCGCGGCCGCTAAAGCCATCGAGGCAGTCGCAATAATGATGATGATCTTGAGCAGAGCATGCCGGGCCGCATCAACCACATCCATGCTGGCGGCCACTTGCAGAGACCCGATCGGACGACCGCCTGCCTCCAACGGAATAGTCAGCACGCGCAAATGCCCCCAAGGCGACGCATACGCCTCGTGGTAGCTGGAAATGTTCGATTGAAAGCCGACCGGATCGAGTGATTTGCTGAACGTGCCCAGGTTTGGGGAGGAAAAATTCAATTGGCCGTGCTGGTCCCAGGCTTGATAGCTGATATTTGCAGCCAGGTTCAATTCCGACATTACACCGCGCGTAATCTTCCCGCTTGGACCGACGTGCCAATCTTTCAAGAGACCCGTATACGTCTGGACGAGGGTGTCATCTATTTGTGTGACCAGTAGAACGTTCACGAGAAAAAGGACTAGCACTCCAAAAATGAGCAAGATTCCCCCGGTGAGTGCAGAATATAAGATTGTCAGGCGTGAACGCAGGGACATTACGGATTCTCGCGCAAGACGTATCCCACGCTGCGAACGGTATAGATGAGACGCGGCTCCTCGTCCGCTTCGAGCTTTTGTCGCAGGTAGCGGATGTAGACTTCCAGCACGTTACTCTCGCCGCCGAAATCATAGCCCCAAACGCGGTCGAAGATGACCTCGCGCGTCAACACCTGGCGCGGATGGCGCAGGAAGAGTTCGAGCAGTTCGTACTCTTTGGCGGTTAACGGCACCAGTCGCTGGCCGCGCGTCACCTGCCGCGAGCTGGTATCCATGGTCAGGTCGGCAAACTGATAAACCTGGTTGCGCTCGGTCTGCGTGCGGCGCAGCAAGGCACGCATGCGGGCGGTCAGTTCGTCCAGGTTGAACGGCTTGACGATATAATCGTCCGCTCCAGCATCCAGACCCTGTACACGGTCCTGGATGGTATCTTTGGCGGTCAACATCAGGATGGGCAAGCCGCCCTGCAGCCGCAGGCGGCGGCAGACCTCCAGCCCATCCATGCCTGGCAGCATCCAGTCCAGGATAACCAGGTCCGGATGATGGTCATGCGCCAGGTTCAGGCCGGTGCGGCCATCGGAGGCAATGTCCACCGTATAGCCCTCGTAAGCCAGGCTGCGTTGCAAGACTTTCAGGATGGCCAGATCATCCTCGATAATCAGGATTCGCTCGTTCATGTTGCGCCTCTATTCAAAATATACCACAAACTTTTGGTAGAATAGGACCTATGCGATTCCCCAAACGCCTCTTCGACCTGTTGGTAACCACGCTCGGTTTGATCATTATTCTTCCGTTGATGCTGGTGCTTTCCCTGCTGGTCTGGATCTTCCTGGGGACTCCCGTCTTGTTTCGCCAGCAACGTCCCGGGTATAAGGGACGGCCTTTCATCACGTACAAATTCCGGACGATGACGGACCGCTGCGGGCCAGATGGCAATCTGCTTCCTGATCCCGAGCGCTTGACCCCCTTTGGGCGTTTCCTGCGCTCCACCAGCCTGGACGACCTGCCGCAGCTCTTCAACGTTTTGCGCGGCGAGATGAGTCTGGTGGGGCCGCGTCCGTTGCTAATGCAATATCTCAAACGCTACACACCTGAGCAGATGCGCCGGCATGACGTGCTGCCCGGTATCACCGGCTGGGCGCAGATCAATGGGCGCAACACCCTGGATTGGGAGAATAAATTCCGCCTGGACGTGTGGTACGTGGATCACTGGTCCCTCTGGCTGGATACGAAAATCTTGATTCTGACGCCGTGGAAGGTATTCAAACGTGAAGGCATCAACCAGCCCGGCCACGTTACGGCAGAGGAGTTCAAGGGTTCAGACGATCAGAAATAGAAGGGAAAATCTGGTATCGAAAAGACGGCTTGGTCATCCCTACGTTTTTCTCTGTCTTACTATTTCAAACATTAAGATAGCCCCCGCCACTGCTGCGTTGAGCGACTCGCTCCCACCGGGCATGGAGATGTAAACTTGCTGGCTAGCCAGGTTGTGCGCCGGTTGGCTGGGACCCTCGGCCTCACCGCCAATGATCAGCGCCAGCGGCACACAGAAATCAGCCTCCCAGCAGGAGGTCGCTCCTCCCATTTCGGCCAGGTATACTTTCAGGCCGCTCGTCCGGGCACGGATCTCGTCCCAACTTAAGGAGAAAATCGGCAGGCGGAAGTGTGCCCCCATCCCGGCCCGCACCACCTTCGGCGCAAAGGCATCGGTCGTCTCCGGTGGCAAGAAGACGGCCTGCACGCCCGCCGCAGCAGCCGTCCGCAGCAGCGTCCCCAGGTTGCCGGGGTCGCGGATGGAATCAAGGACTAAGGCAAAAGAAAGGTTACCGGGAATGGGCCACGGAAAATAGTCGAGGACGGCCAGGATGCCCTGCGAAGTTTCGGTTTCGGAGATGGAGTTTAGCAGCGTGTCTGTGACCTTCTCCACCTCGAACCCTTTGGCTTCCACCCGCTTCACCAATTCCTGTCCCCGCTCGCTCAAGGTTTCACCGAACAACACAAACCGGAACGGCCAATCGGCAACCCAGGCCTCTTCCACCAGCCGCACACCCTCGGCCACGAACGCCTTCGCTGTGCGGCGTTCCATCGGGCGGCCGAGCAATAATCGCACCAATTGGATTTTAGAATTATGCAGCGAAGTAATCATGCCAGACCTTCTCGAAAACCTCGCTCATTGTCCGGTCATACAGCACAATCCGTACCAGCTTGATTTCCGACGGATGTGAAGCGAAATAATCCCGGATGACGGCTAAGATGATACCCGCGGCTCTCTCCCGCGGGAAGCCGAAGATGCCGGTCGAAAGGGCCGGCAACGAAATAGACTCGAGCTTCAACTCGTCCGCCACTTTCAGCGACCCGGTCACCGCTGCGGCCAGTTTGGCATCTTCGTCATCGCCCCCTCCACCCCATAGCGGACCGACGGCGTGGATCACGTACCGGCAAGGGAGATTTCCGCCCGAGGTCCAGGCCGGAGCAGCGTGGCTGACGGGGCCATGAGTCTTGACCCATTCGTTCGATTCACGTTGAATATCTGGCCCGCCGCGCCGGACAATAGCCCCGGCCACTCCCGCGCCGTGTTGCAGATATTCATTGGCAGCATTGACGATCGCCCCCGTTTCTTCCGCGGTGATGTCACCCCGGACGAGTTGGAGGGTCTGGCCTGAGAGGATGACCTGTTCTGCCAAGATGGTATTCATGGGGTTATTGTACCGCACACACATCTCGCCGATTCGTGGCATTTTTATTATAATCTGCATTACTTGCGGATCAGTTCCGGTAAAGCCTGATCAACAAAGGATGAGCATGATATTCGAAGCCTCTGAAACCTGGAAAGCTGCTTTCGTTGGCGCACATGCCGGGGTGCTGGTCATGCGGGACGTAGTCAACCCGGCCAGCCATGCTGGTCTGGAACGTCACAAGGAAGCGCTGGTAGAGGAGTTGCGAGCCCGCTTCGCCGGTCAGGTGCGTAGCCAGCTCGAGACCCTGCCGCACCTTCAAGCCTATGATGCTTACTACAGGCGTTTCAAGAAAACCTACCACGTCCAGCTCCAGCTCGAGTCGATCCTGTTGAAGGGCAAATCCATCCCAAGCGTGGCAGCCCTGGTCGAAGCGATGTTCATGGCCGAAGTCAAGAATATGCTCCTGACCGCCGGCCACGACCTGGACACTCTGCAATTACCTGCCCGGCTGGATGTAACGAAAGGGGATGAAATCTACACCTTGCTGCGCGGCCAACCGCAACAGGTCAAGGCCGGGGACATGATGATCGTGGACGGGAAAGGGATCATCTCGAACATCCTCTACGGCCCGGACCAACGCACCCAGATCCAGCCAGAGACGCGCAACGTCATGTACACTGTCTATGCCCCGGCCGGCATCGAGGTGTCCGCCGTTACCCGGCATTTGAAAGATATCGAGGGCTACGTGCGCATATTCGCGCCGCAGGCAAAGACGGAATTGCTCCAAGTGTTCGGCTAATCAGGAGGTTTCCCATGTATGAGCATCGCAATCAATCCCTGCTCCCCCGCGCTGCGTTCCTTTGGCGGCTAACCGCGCATGTGGGGATTGCCCTGGGGGTTATATTCGGCTCTCTCGCCATGGGCATCCTGGGCTACCACTTCCTGGCGGGCCTCCCCTGGATCGACGCCCTCCTCAATGCTTCCATGCTGTTGGGTGGCATGGGGCCTGTCGATGGCTTGCACACGACAGCCGGGAAATTGTTTGCTTCTTTCTATGCCCTCTATTCCGGCATGGTCTTTCTCGTCGCAGTGGGGATCATCCTTGCCCCAATCTTCCACCGTATCCTTCATCATTTCCACTTGGAGGCGGAAGTTGAAAACGACGGCTCAGCATTACCGTAGCTGGCCTGAGTAAGTTCCCCGGGAGGATGTTCACCGGCGCGTGAGACGATGACGTCAAATCCCAAGGGTCGATTCAAGATTCTCCCCTCAATCCTGCTCCTGTGATAAACTTGCCACCATTATGAATTCGAATGCCTATACATGCATCGTGGTCAAGCTGGGGACGTCCACGCTCACGGCAGGGACATCTTTCCTCTCCCCGGCGCGCATGGTCGAACTGGTGCGCCAGATGGCCCAACTACATCACGAAGGTCGCAAGGTGGTGCTGGTTTCTTCGGGGGCCATCGCAGCCGGGCGGGAGCGGCTGGCGTTCCCCCAACTCCCCAAAGAAATCCCTGCCAAGCAAATGTTGTCGGCCGTCGGACAGCCGCGATTAATGGCGCTGTATGAGCAACTGTTCGACATCTACAAACTGACCGTTGCGCAGGTGCTGCTCACCAAGACTGACCTGGCGGACCGCCCCCGCTACCTGAATTCGCGCAACACGCTGACGGCGCTGCTGGCCCAGGGCGTGATCCCCATCGTCAACGAAAACGACACCGTCGCCACCGAAGAAATCCGCCTCGGCGATAATGACAACCTATCCGCGCTGGTGGCGAACCTGATCGAAGCCGACCTGCTGGTCATGCTCACCGACCAGCCCGGACTGTTCACCGCCGACCCGCGCACGGACGCCGCGGCCGAGTTGATCAAAGACGTCGGCGCCGAGTCCATTCCACGGTCCCTGTGGGAGGCGGTGGGAGGCACGGCGGGAAAATTCGGGACGGGCGGCATGTTCACCAAACTCCAGGCGGCTGACCTGGCGCGCCGGTGCGGGGCGACGGTGGTCATCGCCAGCGGAGATGAGGAAAACGTGCTGACCCGCCTGGCCGCCGGCGAAGGGCTGGGGACGCGCTTTTCTCCGCTATCCACCCCCCTGGAGGGCCGCAAACGCTACATCCTGGCCGGGGGAAATAATGTCCACGGGAGCATTGTCGTGGATGCTGGCGCGGCGCGGGCGCTGCGGAAGGGCGGCAGCCTGTTGCCGGTGGGGGTGACGGGCGTGACGGGTGAGTTCGACTGTGGGGACACGGTCAAGGTTGTCAATTCTTCCGGGGGCGAAATTGCGTGTGGCCTGGCAAATTATTGTGCAGAAGACCTCCTCCGCATCTCGGGGAAGCGGTCGAACGAAATCGAAACGATCCTCGGCTCCGATTATGCCGACGAGGTCATCCACCGGAACAATTTGGTGTTGCTATAACCTATTGGATTAGGCGGCGTTCTCTTACGCCGCTGGAAAGGCCTCTATTTGGCCTGTCTGCGCAAGAGAGCGCAGACTAATCTTTTGTGTACGTAGTCTTTTGTGTTTGAAAATATTTTGGTCATTTGGAGACCACTATGTTGATCGAAATGGGAAAACAGGCCCGGCAAGCCGCCCGCATCCTGGGCCGGGCGGAAACGCAGCAAAAGAATGCGGCGTTGACCTGCCTGGCGGAAGGGCTTCTGGCGCAGTCCAACCCGATCCTGGCCGCCAACGCCCATGACGTGGCCGAAAGCCAAGAGGCCGGGATGTCGCCGGCCCTGCTGGACCGCCTCACGCTGAATCCATCCCGCCTGGCGGGGATCGCCTCCGAGTTGCGCCAGACGATTTCCTTGCCGGACCCGGTGGGGGAAAGGTTCGACGAAAAGGTCTTACCGAACGGCCTGAAAATCCACAAACAGCGCGCCCCGCTGGGCGTGATCGGCGTGATCTACGAGGCGCGGCCCAATGTTACGGTGGATGTGGCCGGCCTGGCTCTGAAATCCGGCAACGCGGTCATCCTGCGCGGCGGCAGCGAGACCCTGCGCACCAACCGGGCGCTGGTGAGGGTGATCCGCGCCGTGCTGGAAGGTCACGGCCTGCCGCCGGACGCGGTGCAGTTCATTGACAGCCCCGAGCGTGCCTTGGTGCTCGAACTGCTGAAATTGCACGAATACGTGGATATCATCATCCCGCGCGGCGGCGAGGGCCTGCACCGCTTCTGCCGCGAGAACAGCCGCATCCCGGTCATCACCGGCGGCATCGGCATCTGCCACATTTTCGTGGACGAGAGCGCCAACCTGGAGGCCGCCCTGCCGGTCATCCATAATGCCAAGACCCAGCGTCCGTCTGTCTGCAATGCGCTGGATACGCTCCTGGTTCACCATGCCATTGCGGCGGACTTTTTGCCGCGCGTGGTGGAATACCTGGGCAAAGACGGCGTGACGTTTCGTGCGGACCCGGCGGCCTGCGCCTGTCTCGATGGGCTGAATTCAGGCCTGGGCGTGCTCGTCACCCCCGCCGGTGCGGAGGATTTCGATACCGAGTGGATGGCGCTGGTGCTGGGGCTGAAAGTGGTGGCCGACCTCGACGAAGCCATCCAGCATACCAACGCGCACAGCCTGGGACATTCCGATTCGATCCTGACCGCGGATACCAAACACGCCGCCGGCTGGATCAACGAAGTCGACTCGGCCGCGGTCTACGTGAACGCCAGCACGCGCTTCACGGATGGCAACCAGTTCGGGCTGGGCGCCGAAGTGGCCATCTCCACCCAGCGGCTGCACGCGCGTGGCCCGATGGCATTGCGCGAACTGACCACCTACAAATGGGTGGTGGTGGGAGATTACCACGTCAGGCCGTGAGGGGCAGGGGAATCAGGAATGCAGAATGGGGAATGGGGAATAGTGAATGGAGAATGGAGAATGAGGATGGGGGATTAATCATCCAGCGGGCTTTTCACAGCTAGGCCGCCGCGCTGGACCTTCGGCGTGAGTATAGATCATAGTGGTTTTCACATCCTTGTGACCGAGGAGCTCCTGGACGGTGCGGATGTCGTAGCCACTTTGCAGCAGGTGGGTGGCAAAAGAATGGCGGAAAGTGTGGGGGGAAACAGGTTTGTCTATTTTGGCAAGGCGGGTGGCCTGCCGAATTGCTTTTTGCAGGACGCTTTCGTCAAGGTGATGGCGTCGAATGATGCCAGAGAGCGGATCCAGCGAACGCTGCGAGGCCGGGAAGACGAACTGCCAGGCCCATTCCCGCCCGGCATGGGGATATTTGACGCCAAGCGCATAGAGCAGGGCTGCCTCTCCATAGCCTTCCCGCAGGTCTTTATCATGCAGCGCCTTGACATCCTGCAAGTGGGTTTGAAGTTCCGCCACAATGGAGTCGGGCAGAACGGTGAAGCGGTCGTCTTCGCCCTTGCCGGCGCGGACGATGATTTGATGGTTGCCGAAGTCAATGTCCTTTACCCGCAGGCGCAGACATTCCATGAGACGCAGGCCGCTGCCATAGAGGATTTTGGTCATCAGGCGGGGAGCGCCGCGCATTTTATTAATGACCGCCAGGGCTTCGGCATGGGTCAAAACAGTGGGCAGGATCTTCGGGCGGGAGGCGCGCACCAGTTCGGGGGGCAGGTTGATCTCTTTTTGCAGGACGATGCGATATAGGAAGAGGATAGCGCTGAGGGCCTGATTCTGGGTGGAGGCGGCAACCTTGCGTTCGGTTGCGAGGTGGGTAATGAAAGCCTGTATTTCCTCCGCGCCCATGTCCTTTGGGTGGCGCTTTTGGTGGAAGAGGATGTAACGCTTGATCCAATCCACGTAGGTTTGTTCGGTGCGATAGGAGTAGTGTTTGGTGCGTAACACGTCGCGCACGACATCCAGCAGTTTTTTCCCCTTTGCCCCTACGGGATGCTGCGCGAGGGACGATGTCCCCTGCGGGGATGATATGGGTTGTTCAGGCATTGCATTTTCTCCGAGGTTTATGCTAAAATATAGACGGACGTTCACCCTATTCTAACCGATTACAGCCTAATGCCTAATTGAATTTGGGATGTTAGGCTGCCTGAAGACCGCCCATAAGCCGTTAGGACGCCAAACGGCGGCTGAACACATAGTTAGGCGGGCTACCAGCCACGCCCGAAGGCTGCCTATCTATCCAGAGGAACCCACAGTGCAAGGCGATCACTATGTAGGTCTTGTTGCTGACTGGTACGACGACTGGCTCCGCGCCCGCCGGGACGATGTCGACTTCTACTCAAGCTACTTTGCAGGATTCCCGGGAACCGTTCTTGAGCTTGCGTGCGGTACAGGCCGCATCCTGCTTCCCATCTCGGGGGCAGGTGTGGAGATTCATGGTCTCGATGGCTCGGAGGACATGCTCCGCGTGTTGAAAGCCAAGGCGGCTCAGAACGGCCAGCCTGGCATCCAGGTGTACCACCAGCCGATGGAGGCCTTCTCCATCGGAATGGTATTCGACGCGGTCTTCGTGGGAAGCGGCTCCTTCCAGCTGCTCACCGCGCCCGAAGATGCCATGAGGTCGCTCAAGTGCATCCGTGAGCACCTGAAGGATGGGGGCTGCTTTGTCGCGGACATCTTCATTCCCTGGGATGCGATCACCGAGCGCGAGAGCAGCGCGTACCATGTCACGAGGGACACAGTCAGACCCAATGGAGATCGCAGCCTTGTTCTCGAGCGCTTCACTACCGACTTGGTGAGGCAACTCAAACTCGGAACATACCGCTACGAGTTCTACAGTGACAAGCATCTGGTTTCGTGCGTCACCGACGACCTAGTCATTCGATGGTACTGGAAGGATGAGTTCGCAAGGCTCCTCGATGATGCGGGTTTCACCCAGGTGCAGGTGCTGACCGAGTCTCCTTTGTACGAAGAGGGACGCTCGTTCGTATTCAAGGCGACCAAGTAGGCATCGTGCAAGACCAGCCCGCCTAACAACTCGCTGCAGCTGACCCGGCTGGCGTGCGGAAAGTTGCAGATGACTTGCCCGCCGAGTTGCGCGAGAATGAGTGGGGCGGTGCCCGAGCCGCCGGGCAGCTGAGCTCGAGGCCGTTAGGCGCATGAAGTTGTCTTTCTAGACTTCCTGATATCGAGGAAAACTACAAGCAGTCTTACGAGGAGCAAAATGAATAAGCACAAGTCTGAAAAGAAAATTACCGGCGCTGAAAAAGGTGAATCTCGTTATACACATCATCCATGGCGGGCGCTCCTGATGATGCTAGCGTCATTATCTGTGGGTTATGGTCTGGCAGGACTGGTGCTCTATGGCATCCTGCGCCTGCCGTTTGACATTTCAAACATGGAATCATTCTCCACGATCGCTATGTTCACAGTGGGTGGCTTTCTGGCGTACGTTATAGCGCCCTTTTTTCTGCGTATTCCAAAGGGCAAGCGTACTTTCAGGGAGTATCTTGACGATATACGCTTGACAAGAACACGGCCTTTCTTTCGACTGCTTATCCTGACGGTCTCCTGCATTCTCATTCTTATCCTGTGCCAGGGAACCTTCTCCATTATCTACCGATTGAGTGAGGGGAAGCCCTTAACCTTGGAATTTATTCTCGGGTTATACAACCTTTCTTTGGCTCTTCCGCCTGCATCTATGCTTCTGTTCGCACAATTCTTTTCCATGTTCGAAGAGGTTGCATTTCGCGGGATTTTTCTGACCATGCTTTTGGAAAAACATTCGCAGCGCATGGCGATTGTCTATTCCGCCATCGCTTTTGGGGGGTTGCACTTAATGGCTATTTTCACCGGTCAGGAACTGATCCATACGCTGGGGCAAGTGCTGTGGGCATTTTTATTCGGCTTGTTTTACGGATATCTTTTCATCAAGTCCGGCAGTCTTCTCCCGCCAATGATCATCCATTGGCTCAGCAATGTTTTTCAGGCCCCACTTACCGCTTATTATCGGACTGCTCCTGCTGCAGTAAGTGCGTTAGGAGGAATATTCGGCTATGGTCTTGCGGCGCTCCTGCTAATCTTGTGGGTGCGTTTTTTTGCTGCAAAATGGCTGAAAGAACCTAAAGATGGATTAAGTCTTACGGGCTAATGCCGGTGTCATCTCAAACTACGCCTAACACCGGCTCCAGCAACTGTCTTTAAAAGCAAGAGCAAAACCACCTTTAAAGGGAAAAGCATAGGGATTTTAAGCCATACTGACTTCCCTGAACGGCACTTGATTTCTCATCATGGCGTTGAGGATTATTAGGAATTTCCGCATACAAGCTGTAATAGCAACCTTCTTCTCCTTTCCGCGCCCAAGCAATCTCTCGTAATTGGCTTTGATCACCGGGTTATAGCGTACCCCG
>Ga0315284_10000422_pt1 | contig 58231 bp, 59 predicted proteins | sample YL17G09_16_MG_FD_203696 | JGI IMG/M metagenome (GOLD analysis project Ga0315284, IMG submission 203696) | Sediment microbial communities from Yellowstone Lake, YNP, Wyoming, USA - YL17G09_16 | ecosystem: Environmental > Aquatic > Freshwater > Lake > Sediment | place: USA: Wyoming | collected...
ACGCCGAGTTGATCGCGCAGGACTGAGTCATCATGAGCTTCCGGGCGATACGTACCCAGGTCGACGCCCACGCCATGCACGAGGAACAGATTCTTCCCCGAGACGAACCCCATTCTCTTCGCTCGTGCCCAGTCCTCTTCATTCATGACAACGAGACCATCCGTCCACCTGGCAGCCAAGCGCTCAGCTGGGTAGTACAGCAGCCAATACCCCAAAGGAGCGCCACGGTAGAAGTGGAATCCATGAGCGGTGTAAACCACTGAGGTCTTCTGACCGAGCCTTGCCACGAGTCTCGTAATCCAAGCAGCAACCGGAGTGTGGACGTGAATCAGCGAGTACTCTTGCTGTGTGAGAAGCCTGTGCAACGCGAGGCAAGCCCGGAGATTGCCCACGCTCGACAGGCTCCGGGCAAATGGGACATCCCAGCACTTGAACCCAGCCATCTCAATCCTGCTCTTCCCGCCAGAGAGTGGGGAGGCTGCAGCATGCACCTGACATCCTCGTTCCTGAAGTAAATGCATGAAAGGAAGGTGAAAAGTCGCCAGGTGACCGTAGACCGCCGCTACGAAGAGAACCCTACGAACCGGCGTCTCTCCCTCACGTGCCACCGTGCGCACTCCCATTCCCATCATCCCGATTCCGCTCAAACGCTTCCCAATCACGGCTCATGTAGGACTCGAGCTTGCGCGCGCCCATGCGCTTCCCACAATCTCCTCAAGCGTCACGATCTCAGGAACCCATCCGAACTCGCGCCGGAACCGTGTCGAATCCGCGACGAGTTCCGCGGGGTCGCCGACTCGCCGCTCAACATCCACAACCGTGATCTGTCGCCCCGTGACTCTCCGGCAGACATCGATGACCTCTCGCACCGAGAACCCGGTCATCAGGCCAAGGTTGTAGACTCCCCCGGAATGCCCGCCAACCAGGGCCTCCAGCGTCCGCACATGAGCCTTGGCAATATCCTGCACGTGGATGTAGTCCCGAATACACGTGCCGTCGTGAGTCGCGTAGTCGTTTCCGAACACTCGGATGGAAGCGGCCTTGCCGAGCGCCACGTCCAGAACGAGCGGGATCAGGTGCGTCTCAGGGTGATGGTTCTCGCCAAGCTGCCCCTCAGGGTCACAGCCCGCCGCGTTGAAGTACCGCAGTGCGACGTAGCGCAGACCATAGGCGAGCGTGTAGTCGCTCATGATCTGCTCCGCAAGCCACTTCGTTCTGCCATACACGCTCGTTGGGTTCTTGGGGGCGTCCTCAGGGATCGGGGTTCGCGCTGGGTTCCCGTATACCGCCGCGCTCGACGAGAAGATCAGTCGATCGACATTATGAACGCGCATCTGGCCAAGCAGATTGATCGTAGCGGTCACGTTGTTCCGATAGTAGAGGTCCGCGGCGCTCATTGACTCCCCAACCCTTATCAGGCCCGCAAAGTGCATTACGGCCTCAATGGGATACGTGGAGAACACCCGCTCGAGTTGCTGGACATCGAGGAGGTCGCCGTGAACGAAGTGGTCGGACAAGACGGCTTCCCGGGGACCCTCGGACAGGTTGTCGAGGACCACAACTTCGTATCCCTGGCGGAGAAGCAGCTTGACGCAGTGGCTGCCGATGTATCCTGCGCCACCCGTCACCAGAATCATCGCACCCCCCTCTTCGTGTGAACTCCGCCGCACAGGGCCACAGAGGAAGCCCCGCCTTTCCCGAACAACCTTACCATATCCGCGAACCCATTACGGCAGCGCACAGGGTGCACGACTCTAGCCGCTCGTGTCGGGAACCTTGAAGTCGCGCTCCCGACGGCTCGGGTGCGCCACGACGCCCAGGAAGATCCGCACAGGGAAGCCGAGATACACGCTGTAGCGTCGTGAGCTTGCCTCCGACGTCGCGTTGGTCTCCGACGTCGTGCTTGTCTCCGACGTTCGGGGGCGACGACGATTCCGATTCGCAAACGTCGCGCGTCGACGTCGCACGCAATGGGGGCGGTGCGCTCTCTCGGCAGAACCGAGCTTGCGCGCCTTCATAGAGGAGCGCGTAGCGCTCTTTCGTGAGGACCGAGCTTGCGCGCCTTCATAAAGTAGCGCGTGGCACTCTCTTCTTAAGCCCGAGTGCGGCGCTACACCGTCCCCTGGAGTGGTGCGACTTCATTCGCTGGGGAGTTGTGCAGTGCAGCGCGCTCGGCTATGGTGCTTCGGCCGCAGCCCGAGGGAGAGTGAGCGCCACGCGCAAAGAGACAAGAGGCCCCGCCACTCACAGGAAGTCGTCGGGGTGTTGCGGAGCCGGCAAAGAAACCTCGACGGCCGGGACCGGGCAGGGCTTCCCCGAGCGCTTCCGCGATGCACAAGATGTAGCCAGGCCTGCGCTCTTCTTCATCCCTAACCTGTCCATGGGCGGTGCCGAGCGCACCTGCGTTCACTTCCTGAACAACGTTCGCAGCGTCGAGCCGGTGCTTCTCAGCCACAAGCCCTTTGGCTTGCTCGCGAAGGAGCTCCAGGCTAACGTAAAGGTGATCAGGTTCTGCGCGCCGCTGGGCCCGGCAGCAACCGCCGTCAAGGCCCTTCTCTGCCGCAGTGCGGCGCTTGGGCGTGCGGTCTCTCCTTGTTTCCAAGCGTATTCGCTGGTGAGGCAGGCGCGACGCCTCGCACGCGTGGCAAGGCAGGAACGCGCGGATCTCATCGTGAGTTTCATTACCCATCCGAACGTCCTCGCCGTCCTCGCCAAGGTCCTCTTCCGCCCGCAGCTCCGAGTGGTCGTGACTGTTCACGACACCACGAGCCGAATCCTCATGCACAGCAACCTTCAACGACACGAGCGCGTCATCCTGCGGCTGCTCGTGCGCTGGCTTTACCCACGCGCCGACCGTGTTGTGGCTGTGGCGGAGGGGATCAAGCAGGATCTGGTCCGCAGCTTCGGGATTCCCAGCGAGAGGATCTCTGTCGTGCATAACCCGATTGACATCCAGACCGTGAGAACGAAGGCGACCGAGCCCGTGGCCGATCCTTGGTTCGCTCCGCGTGGGCGCCGCCTGCTTGTCGCAGTCGGGCGCCTGGTGAAGCTGAAGGGATTTGAGTTCCTGATCCGGGCCGTCCCTCTGCTTGCCGCAGATGTCTCGCTCGCGATCATCGGCGATGGAGAGGAGCGCAAGCGTCTTGAGGCCATCGCGGAGGAGTGCGGCGTTCTGGACCGCGTTCACTTCCTTGGCCTTCAACCCAACCCTTGGCAGTTCATGGCTCGTGCGGACATCTTTGTCCTCTCGTCGCTTACCGAAGGGCTCCCGAACGCCATCGGAGAAGCCATGGCCTTGGGACTTCCCATCGTGGCAACCGACTGCTCGCCGAGCTTGAGGGAGTACCTTGGCGAAGAAGAGGCCGGCCTGATCGTACGCCCAGAAGATCCGTCGGCGCTGGCCGTTGCGATCAACCGCCTTCTCGGGGACGAGGCCATGCGAAAGGAGCTTGGGCAGCGTGGTCGGCTACGCGTCGCGCAGTTTGATCTCGCCGGGAGCGTCGAGGCCTTTGAAGAGGCTCTTCGGACTCCGTTCAGGGGCTAGACTGGCCGGAGGTCGTTAGTTGGGCGTACTGCCGTGTGGAGCCTGGTTGGCCTCTCAAGTTGCTTCCGTTCGGAGCGGAGACTCCCCGGTCATCCGGTCCCAGTGCCTCCGTGTGTGCGTCTGCGATAGGATGCGATAGGAAGGGAGTTGAACTCGCGACATGAGCCTGCTGAATCCCCGCCCCAACGATTACTGCCGCCTGGCACCGGGAGAAAATCCCCGGCTGGTTGTCGTCATCGACACCGAGGAAGAGTTCGACTGGCGCAGCGGCTTCTCGCGCAAGAACACGGCCGTTCAGGCTATGCGGCAGATCCGGCGCGTCCAGGACATTCTTGATGAGTTCTGTATCACCCCCGTCTACGTAGTCGACTACCCAGTCGCCTCTCAGCCGGATGGATATCTGCCGCTTCAAGAGATTCTCGCTGACAAGCGATGCCTAGTCGGAGCCCACCTCCATCCCTGGGTGAACCCGCCTTTCGAGGAGACGGTCACGAGGCGCACCAGCTATCCCTGCAACCTGCCCCCCACGCTGGAGGCAGACAAACTTCGTGTGCTCGGCGACGAAATCGAGAAGCGATTCGGCGATCGCCCGGTGATCTACAAAGCAGGCCGCTATGGCATCGGCCCCTCCACGGCCGCCACGTTGGAGGAACAAGGCTATCAGGTGGATCTCAGCGTGTGCCCTTGCATGGACTACTCCCTCGATGATGGCCCAGACTTCTCGGCCAGCTCTGCTCATCCGTATTGGTTTGGCGACCGTCGCAGGCTCCTGGAGTTGCCCCTGACCGTCGGTTTCGCCGGCCGACTGCGACGCTGGGGCTCGGGTTTGCACGGGATGGCGTCCCACCCGAGCCTTGCGCCGCTTCATCCGATCGGAGTTTTGGCTCGCCTCGACCTGGTCCACAAGATCTGGCTGTCGCCGGAAGGTTGCCAATCTCGCGACCACATCCAGCTTGTCCGCGCTCTCTACGCCGATGGGCTGCGAGTCTTCTCCTTTGCATTCCACAGCCCATCTGTCGAGCCCGGGCATACGCCATTCGTCCGCACACAGCGTGACCTCAATAGCTTCCTCGATCGATGTCGGCGGTTTCTTGATTTCTTCCTCGGGGACTTCGGCGGTCGCCCAAGCACCCCGTTGGAGCTGATGGCTCTGCTCCACGCGTCGCCCGCAACCAAGACTGGCTTGTGAAGCGTCGAGTCCCGTCGGTATCCCTTCTCAAGGATGACCCCACCGCGCCAGAGTCGTCACGTCTCTGCTGCACCCTCCGCGCCACTGGGCACATCCATGATCTCGAAGGATGGTTCCCAGTGCGCTGGGCACGACATGGCGCCTAGAAGAATCCGGAGTGGGGGACTCACGTACACAATAGCCGACGGGACTCTGCGTGCGAAAGCTACCGTAGGCCGCACTGCCAAGAACGAGAGTGAGACCGCCCAACCGCTCTCGGGACGAGCATGCGAGCCGTTACGATTCCTAGTCGCGAGAGAGGTAGACAAATGGATACGGGAAGAAGGGCACGAGCCGTCGGAATGAGCCAGCTCGGGCGTGAGGCCGCAAGAGTTGCCCAATGCCAAGCAGCTTCTGTTCCTCTTGCCGAGCGGAAAGAAGAGATGCCAGAGGAGAGAGCTGGCGCTGTCGGTGACATACGCGTTTCCGTCATGGTGCGCAGCTTCCACAGGCGAAACGGCCGCCCTCCCCGTCCGATGCGTTCCTGGCGAAAAGAGCACGGGACCTTGGAATCGAGGCAGATAGCGAGCGCTACGAAGCAGGCGGGAAGCGCGAGCAGCGCGAGTGCCGTGAGCGAGACAAGGACGCCCATCGACCGCTTCACGTCCGCCCTTCCAGGCTCGAGTTGGACTGCGACGGAGCGGCGTCGCCCGAAGCGGTACCCCACGGCTTGCGGTGTCTCTTGGCGAGACGGCGGTACGCCTCGACCGCCTCATCCAGAACCCTTCGCTGGTCGAAAGCCTTCTCCACATGAGCTCTTCCGGCGAGTCCCATGGCCTTGGCTTTCTCCGGCGCCACGAGCAGCGACAGAATCGCTTCGGAGAGGCCGCGAGGATCCCGCGGCGCAACGAGGATCCCAGTCACCCCGTTCACAACTTCCTCTCTGCAGCCCCGTACGTTGGTGGTTACCACGGGTTTGCCGGCCGCCATCGCCTCGAGGATCGTGAGCGGCATGCCCTCTCGATAGGACGGCAGGGCGAAGACGTCCACGAGCCGAAGCAGGGACGGCACATCTCCGCGGAAGCCGAGGAAGACCACGTTCTTCTCAAGCCCGTGCCTTGCAATGAGATCGCGGATTTCGCTCTGGATTCCTCGTCCGCGGTCCGACGCCAAGGTGTCGCCAATCACGACAAGGCGGATGCCCGGCACGCGCTCTCGGACAAGCGCGATGGCCTCTAGGAGTTCCATCACACCCTTCTCTCTCACCAGGCGCCCAACGTAGGCGACGACTCGATCCTCTTCCGACAGCCCAATGTCCGATCGCTGCAGGCTCGCTGCCGGCACGGAGCCAAAGCGCTCCAGGTCGATGCCCAAGCTGTTGAGGCAGTGCATGCGTCCCACGTCGATGATCCGCTCGCGCAGGGCGGTTGCATGGTCCTCCGGGCTGACCGTAAACAGGAAGTCGGTGCACAGCCGACCGAACAGCCTTTCCTGCCAGATGAGGATTCTGCGCAGCCACGGCCGCATGCGGTCGTGAAAGTAGAAGCCGTGCGCGGTGTAGAGGACCACGGACCGCGTTCCCGACAGCCTCGCCGCCGTACGCCCGAGCGCCGCGGCAATCGGCGTGTGGACGTGGACGAAGTCGTAGCGCTCCCGGCGAATGAGCCGCGCTAGCTGGATGAGCGAGACCAGATGGCGCAGCGACAGGATCCTTCGCGCGATCCGCACGGGCTGCACCGGGACGCCCTCCGCAGCCAGCCGCTCGGATATGCCGCCGGGCGTGCATGCGACGTGTACCTCGGCCCCCGCCTCCTGCAACGCGTGGATCAGAGGGCGAAGCAGCGGGCCGATGGACACATCGACTGCGCACACCTGGAGGACCTTGGGTTTTCTCATTTGGGCTGCCCGCTCTCGCGCCACCACACGAGTGTGCGGGCGAGGCCGTCGGCGAGTTCGACCGCCGGCGCGTATCCGAGGGCTTGCCGCGCCTTCGAGATGTCGGCGCGGGAGTGGCGAACGTCGCCCGCCTGTTCCGGGTGATGGATAGGACGCAACACCCGGTCGCGGACGGCGAGTCCAGCTAACGTTTCCGCCAGCCCGTTGATCGTTGCCGCTTCCCCGGACCCAACGTTGAAGACCTCCCCGCCGATCCCCGGGGCGCCTCCCGCCAAGACAAAGGCATTCACGACGTCCTGTACGAAGACGAAGTCCCGGGTTTGTTCTCCATCGCCGTGAATGATCGGGGGCTGCCCCACTCGAAGCCATTCGAGGAAGCGAGACACCACGCCGGAGTACTCAGACGCGGGATCTTGCCGAGGCCCGTAGACGTTGAACAGTCGCAGCGACACCGCCTCCACCCCGTACAGCTTCGCGAAGACGCGGCAGTAGAGCTCGCCGGCCGCCTTGCTCGCCGCGTACGGGGACAGCGGGGCGAACGGCGCAGTCTCCGCCGTGGGCACGCCGGGATCCGGACCGTAGACGGCAGCCGACGACGCAAAGACCACCCGACGCACCCCCGCGTCCCGCGCCGCGGTGAGAACGTTGAGGGTGCCGGCGACGTTCACGTCGTTGCAAGTGAGAGGATCGCTGATTGAAGGGGCGACCGACGCCACGGCGGCGAGGTGGAACACCACATCGATGCCTTCCATCAACCGCCTGTTCAGCGCGCCGTCACGGACGTCACCCTCAACGAGGACGATCTTGGCCGCCAAGCCCGTGAGGTTCTCCCGGTGACCCGTAGAGAAGTCGTCCAGCACGCGGACCACCGCTCCTGACAGGGCGAGGGATTCCACAAGATGGGATCCGATGAACCCCGCACCACCGGTTACGAGGCACGTGAGAGAACGCGGCGTCATAGACCCATTCACGGGAATCCTCCTCAATGTAATCTCCCCAGTGAGTATAGGTGAGAGAGGCACTTCGGCCAATCGGAAGCTGGACTTCCGGGCGCGGAATCGTCCGCGGGACTGCGGGGGCGAACAGGAGGCGCGCGATCGTACTACTCTGCCGCGACCGCATCGCGCAGGGGAACTCCTCGTCGCAACACCTCAGCAAGAGCGAAGAGCAGCCACAGGGGTCGCTGATACAGCGCCTCGATCCCCACGGCGAGCCCCAACATTGCCGCGAAGGCCGCGGTGGCTCCCACCGTCAGCCCCCAGTTCCAGCCCGTCGACCGCAGCGCGACAGCCCAATTCCGACCCACTCTGCTCAGCAAGGCAAGCAGGACGATCAGACCGATGACTCCCATCTCCACCAGGAACCACACGTAGGTATTGTGAATGATGTACGGCGGCTGCAACCGCCGATAGACGTCGAGTCCGATCCCCCAGATCGGCGAGTCTGGGAAGTAACGCAAGCCGCCCGTCACCTGTTCCCACCGCAGGAGGATCGAGGCCGGCTGGAGCGCGTCCCTCAGCAGCGACATGACGGTGCCCCCGGCCACCAACCACAGGCCCCCCCCCGCGCACCCGACGGCGGTCGCCGCGATCAAGACGCGCTTCCACGTCAGCCGCCGCCGGATCAGCCACAGGAACACCACCCCGCCGACGGCGAGGGCTACCCAGGCACTGCGGGAGCGCGTCAGCACCAACCCAGCGCCAAGTAGGAGCACGTTTGCCGCCCCCGCGACCTGCACCCACCGCGACTTTGTTCGACCGCCGACGAGCACGCCAAGCTGAACCAGAAGCGCGACAGTCAAGAGCCCCCCGTACGCATTCGGGTCAATCAGGAAACCCGCCAGCCGTTGCCCATCCACCACCGGACTTTGCCCCACCGAACGCAGCCACGCGCCGTACAGCGCCAGGCTCACAGCATTGACGGCGCCCACCGATCCGAGCAACGTCGCCACGACGCGACGCACCCGTTCTGGGGTGCTCGCCAACGCGACCGCCACGTAGAACGATGCGCCCAGCACCAGGATGCCGGCACACTTGTTGACGAGCGTGTAGGTCGTCAGCTCGCCGGTTCTCGCCCAAGCCACTCCGAGGGCCATCGCGAAGACTGCGACAAGCGCTGCCAAGTAGCCGTCGAGGCTCGTCCTCCGCAGCAGCCGCTCCGGAGAGGGGTAGGCTCCTGAGACCCAACAGACCAGGCCAACGAACAGCGTCCCCGCGAGCACTACATCCGACAACGCCAACCGCAGGCCCGGCACGCGCTCTAGGTGGAACTGAAACGGAAGAAGCGCGACCCACAAGTAGAGCCCCCAGTGCAGACGCGGGCTGATGTGTACCTGCAGCCAACGAATTGCCTTCATCTTCCATCCTCCCGCGGTCCCATCCACTGATCAACGGCCGCCCGCAGCCGCGCACAAGAGCCCGCCACGTTTCCCTACCACCACACGTACAACGCGATCGCGAGAATCCCGAACAGTGCCTGGATCCCCATTAGCAGAAGAACTAGCGAATGCTCGTGGATTCCCCCAGCCAACTTCATGACCAGCTGCGGGAGGCTCTTTGCCCCATCCGAGGGGCAGTGCAACTTTCCGTCCCGGAGTTCCCCGAACGTCTTCTGGAAGCCGTGCACGGCCTTGAATGCGAAGTCGACGGCGTGAGGAAGGAACAGGACAAAGCCTGCCGTCTCGAAATTCCCGATGATCACCGCCGCGGCAATCGTTGCCCCAATGGTCAGGGTTCCCACGTCACCGACGAATACCTTCGCCGGATACCAGTTGTGGACAAAGATCCCAAGCAGCGCCCCAGTGCCCGCGAGCAGAATGAGCAAGGACGTCGTCTGGCCGAGATGGGCCGCGATAATGGCCAGGCTTCCGAAGGAGACAAGTCCCAAACCGACCTCAAGGCCGTTGAAGCCAGCCACCATGTTGAACGCGTTCGCTGCCCCCGTCACACCAAGAGGCACGAGCACGAGAGAATAGACGATCCCGAAGTCGATGAATCCCCCGAGCGGAACCTTCATCACCACGTGGCCGCCGCGAACCGCCATCAGAGGAAGCGCCGCAGCGATGGGGAGGAGAGCCTTGACTATCTGAGGCAGGCCAAGCAAGTCATCGACCACCCCGATGAGTCCGGCGAGTAGGACCGTGGCCAGCACAGCGAGGAGGGAGATCAGCTTGGCATCGGTGAAGGCCCCCGCAAAGACCAACAGCGCGGTCGCGACAAGCAGGCCTAGCGCAAAGGCGGCGATGATTGCCAGCCCCCCCATTTCCGGAATCTGCCGCCGGTCAGCCTTGTGGACGTCCTCGCCGACGATTCCGGCCTTCCGCAAGCGGGAAGCTAGAATCGGGGTAAGGACGAGCGAGCAACAACAGGCAACCACAAACGGAATCCAGATCATCGGAATCGCCACCTACTCCCACGCGATCTCGCACTCGCTTGTCTGCAGCACTCCATTCTCCCGCTCCTAGCGACACTCTCTCTGACGAATCCGCGGACAGTGAGCCCCAGCATGATCTTGAGTACCGTTGCAGCCGCTTCTTTCTCCCCAGCCTCAGCCGCCGACCGTAAACACTACTGTGAGACTGGACAATTCTATTCCATCGGCACCCATCCTAGTGCGTCAGGCTCAAGACTTCAATGTACCGCCTGAGCGCTTGCGATCGAGTGAATCGCTCTTCGAGAGCTCTGCGCGCATTGCGTTTGTGACGGTCCAGCAGAGCAGGCTGACTTGCCCATCTCTCGAGCGCTTCAACGACCGATGTGACGTCCATCTGATCGACGCGGAAGCCGCAGTCGAACTCTTCGATCACATCGGCAACCGTGCTGTCCTGGCCGACCACCCCAAGAATGGCCACTCCTGCAGCCAGGTACGCGTACAACTTGCTGGGGACACTGAGTTCTTCTACCCCTCGTTCCAGCGTCACGACGCCGATGTCCGCTGCCGGAATGGTATAGGGAAGGCGATCTAGCGGCTGGTAAGGAAGGAATCGGACATTGCCCAGCCCCTTTTCCCCCGCGCGAGCCATGAGTGCGCCTTTCTTGGCCCCATCACCGATGAACAAGAACAGGACATCAGGTTTCTCGCGACACCGATCTGCGGCCTCGATGAGAGTCTCTAGATCGTGGTGCCGGCCCATGTTCCCCGAGTAGAGCACGACGAGCTTCTCGGAGAGGCCCTGCTCGTGAACGAACGGGTTCTCGCCCTTGTCCAGTGGGCGGATCCAAGCAGGATCGGCCCAATTGTGTATCACAACGAGCTTCTCTCGGTCCACTCCAGGGTGCTCTGCCAGTACTTCCCGCATTCGCTCGCTCAGTACGATGATGGCTCTGGCGCGCTTACACGCGCAACGATTGAGGAGCCTCCACAGGCGCGCTGCAACTCCTTTCTCTGAGAGAACGCCCAGCCGGATCGCCACATCGGGATACACATCATGGATCACGAGCGTGTACGGGAAACCCCGTATCCGATTGAGCACCCAAGCGACCCAGAACAGCATCGGCGGATTGGAGAAGACGAGGAGAGAGCTTCGCCGAGAGAAGGCCAATCGACCTAGTACACTGAGACAGAAGCTCCCCGCCGACAAAAGCCGGGACATCGTACGATGCCGATCTGCGCGTACTGAGATCACCCTTCGGACCTGGACCCCGTCCTCAATCTCACTTCGGTCTCTCCGCATATGCACGCTGTAGGACGGTTGAGCTGTGTAGACGGTGACCTGCAGCCCCTGCTCAACGAGGCCCCTTGCCAGGTCGGCTGCGAGTTGGCCCGAAGCCGCCGGTTCGGGAATGTATTGCTGCGTCAGGAGCGCAAGACGCCTACTCAGGATAAGCTCCCTCGTAGTCCTTGATTGCACGACGTAGCCCCTCCTCCAACGGTGTCTTTGCCGAGAATCCGAACTCGCGTGCTGCTCTGGTCGTGTCGAGCAGGCGCCGTGGCTGGCCATCCGGCTTGGATGGGTCCCACCGAACCTTCCCCATGTACTCTGTAAGTCGAGCAATCAACGCCACGAGGTCCCGGATGCGAATCTCCTCTCCCGCACCGAGATTCACTGGATCCGGCTTGTTGTATCGCTCCGCCGCGAGGACGATGCCCTCAGCGGCATCCTCCACGTACAAGAACTCGCGGGTAGCCTGTCCCGATCCCCAGGCGATGATCTCCTTGTCGCCGCGCTCGCGAGCCTCCACGCACTTGCGGATGATCGCGGGAATGACATGAGACGACGCCGGATCGAAGTTGTCACCCGGTCCATAGAGATTCACGGGAAGGAGGTAGATCCCGTTGACCCCGTATTCCTGGCGGTACGCTTGGAGTTGGACCAGAAGCATCTTCTTGGCAAGACCGTAGGGAGCGTTCGTCTCCTCCGGATAGCCATTCCAGAGATCCTCTTCCTTGAACGGGACCGGTGTGTGCTTCGGGTACGCGCAAATCGTGCCGACGCACACGAACTTCTCAACGCCAACTTGGCGTGCCCCTTCGATGAGTTGGATCCCCATCAGCGCGTTGTCGTAGAAGAACCGACCCGGGTGCTCTCGATTCGCGCCGATTCCCCCCACCACCGCCGCCAAGTGGATGACTATGTCTGGGTGAGCATCCGCGTAGAGACGGCTGACCGCGCTGCGATCCCGGAGGTCGTACGTGGCACTACGGGGAACGAAGATCTCACGGCACCCTCTCGCGCGCAGGAGGGACACAACATTCGAACCAAGGAAACCGGCCCCACCGGTGACCACAACGCGCCGATCGGACCAGAAGTCGGGAGTCACGAGTCCAGAGTCAGGAGTCGAGAGTCCTGAGTCGAGAGTCCTGAGTCGGGAGTCGGAAGTCAAGTGCCTACCCCTTTCGGGTACTTGATGAATCCAGTAAGAAGGCGCGCCACCTCGTCTGCAATGTCGTAGCAAAGGCTGAAGTCATCGTCAGGAACATACCCTAGGTCAAGGGCAACGTAGAGCTGACTCTGCACCTCTGACGTAGAGCCCCTGGCGATGAATAGGAACTGGATGAACTCCTGGTCGGTTTGTCGAGAGAATCCTTCTGCAATGTTGGAGATAATGGACACCGCTGCCCGCCTTAGCTGATCCCTCAGCGCGAAGTCCTTGGCAAAGGATCCGCGCGCGGTGACCTCGTAGGCGTGCTTCACCAGTACGCGGGCCTTCTTCCAGGCCTCGATCTCCTCAAAGCGACTGATCCCCGTCATACGTCGCGGCCCCCAACTTTGGACTCTCGACTCTTGACCCCAACACTTACTCCACTCCGTTGCGCCTTGCCTGCTGTAGCGCGGTGATCGAGCTCTGCCACCGATGCCACCCGGTGAACCTCTCCTCCATGATGCGACGACCCTCCCCAATGGCATCCAGGCCAAGCGCCTCCATGTCCGCGTCGACCATGATCCGCACCAATTCCTTGAACGTTACCTTTGGCTCCCACCCCAGCACTTCTCTCGCTCGTGACGCATTGGCGAGAAGGTACGCGACGTCCGTTGGTCGGAAGTACCGTGGGTCGATTTCCACGTACTCCTTCCAGTCGAGATCCGCGTACGCGAACGCCTCCTCCAGGAACTCCTGCACCGAGTGCGCTTCCCCGGTGCCGATGACATAGTCTCCGGGCTGATCTTGCTGCAGCATCATCCACATCGCTTCGACGTACTCCGGCGCATAGCCCCAGTCCCGTCTTGCCTCAAGGTTCCCGAGATAGAGCTTCTTCTGCTTGCCGGCAATGATGTTGGCCAGGGCGCGGGTGATCTTCCGCGTCACGAACGTCTCCCCCCGGCGAGGAGACTCGTGATTGAACAGGATCCCATTGCAGCCGAAGAGGTTGTACCCCTCACGGTAGCCCACAACCATCCAGTACGCATAGAGCTTCGCGCAGGCATAGGGGCTCCTTGGCAGGAACGGCGTTGTCTCATCTTGCGGCGGAGCCGATGCGCCGAACAACTCAGAACTGGACGCCTGATAGTAACGTGTCTTGATCCCGCTTCGTCGGATGGCATCCAGGATCCGTGTCGTGCCCAGACCTGTGACATCGCCCGTGTACTCCGGTGTATCGAAGCTCACTCGGACGTGCGACTGCGCACCGAGGTGGTAGACCTCAGCGGGCTTGATATTGTAGATCAGGTTGTTCAGTTGCTCCCCGTTCGCAAGATCGCCGTAGTGCAGGTAGAGACGCGCATTCGGATCGTGAGGATCCTTGTAGATGTGCTCGATGCGCTCCGTATTGAACGTGCTGGCCCGTCGAATAAGGCCATGGACTTCGTAGCCCTTGCTGAGCAGGAATTCGGCCAGGTACGAGCCGTCTTGCCCCGTGATGCCGGTGATCAGAGCCCGGTTCACAACTCACCTCCCAAGAGTGATCCGCCGCAGGATTCTCCCCAATTCCTGTCAACACGGCAAACCCGAAACACGGGGTTGGGGGGGGCCTATGCATCGTGCCCAGCCTTGATCATCACCTTCCATCAACACAGCTGCTGCCGGGACAGTGGCGCAAGCCGCCGCATTGTGACTACCGTCCCCCTACGATCTGTCTGTACACCTGCACGGTCTTGCGGGCCGTTTCTTCCCACGTGAACTGGGCAACCCGTTCTTTCCCTCTGTCTACAAGAGATCGACGCAGGGATGCGTCGCGAAGTATGTTACTCATGGCATCTGCCATCTCCTCTATGCTCGTCGGATCGAAGTAACAGGCTGCGTCGCAAGCAACCTCTGGAATGGCTCCAGCGTCTGAACAAGCTACGGGTGCCCCGTGTAGAAACGCCTCCAGGATTGGGATTCCGAAGCCTTCGTAGAGCGAGGGGAAAACGAATACTTCAGCATGGGCGTAAAGGGCGGGAAGAACATCGTCGGGCACATACCCCGTGAATGTCACCGCATCCTGGATCCTCTGTTGGTGGAGAAGCAGCTCAAGGGAGCGTCTGTCTGTGGGGGGATGTCCGGCTAAGACCAGTTGGAGCTCCTGAAAGCCTCTTTGTCTCAGCATCGCGAAAGCCTTGACGAGAGAAGCCATATTCTTGTGGGGGCTGAAACTGCTGAGAGCAAGGATGTACGGCTCACGGACTCCATAGTGTTTGGATACGTCTTCGAAAGGTCGGGGCACACTCACCCTCTGTTTCACCGCGTTGTAAGTCACCGTGACCTTGCTCTCGGGAATCCCCAGTATCTCGACAATCTGTCTCTTGCTGAACTCGGACACAGTGATAATGTGGTCCGCTCTCTTCGCGCTCCGGGTGACGAAGTATCGAAGTACTGCCCTCCTCCTCTTGGGCATCCAGGACCCCAAGTTATGGAAGTTTAGGTCGTGGATCGTAACGATCGAGGCGCATGGCAGACGCAGAGGCTGGACATAGCCCAGGGAGTGGAGGAGATCCAGTCTGTGCTTTCTAGCCCGAAACGGCAGGACTGCCTGCTCCCAAAGATAGCGCGCTACACGGCTCCTGGCTCGCACGGGACACATGACTCGCTCGAAGTTTTGCTGGAATGGTAGTGCTAGATCAGAAGACTCCTTGTTGACGAAGATTGCATATTCGTTTTCTCGATCTACTCGGCCGAGGGCTTCCAGAAGTGACACAGCGTAGGTCTCCGTGCCCCCAACAATCCCGGGCAAGAGAAAGAGCAGGTCAACTCCGATCTTCACCTGAGAGCCTCCTATCGCGGCCACGGGACGCCCTGGCCAGACTCTCGATGCCCGACTCGCGACACGGATGGTCAGTTGCAGCCTCCCGACGGGCGCCGATCTGCTTGGTGTTCGATCTTCCGACGTCATCCACTTCGCTCTTCCTCTCCAAACCACCTCGATGTAGCCACGTTGCGCCAACGCCAGTCCTCTTATGGGGCTACCATTCTTGCTTGCCAGCGTCGACCGGATCGCTTGTCAGCGACACGGTGCCGGGTCAGTTCTACGCCGGCGCTGACAGCGCTTCCCTCTCCCTGATAATACTACTCAACGGCCATCTGTCGTACCCTATTCTTCCCCTTCGTTGGCTACTGCACTTCATGAGCAGGACTACGGCTCGAATAGGTCTCGCGCAGACCCGATCCGGTTTCAACCGCACCCCCTCATTCCATCCCTGGTCTGAGTGTAGTGACTCTATGACGCTCGTTCATTGCTGGCCTGCTCTTGATCAGTTCGCATCCTATGTTCATCCAGACGTAGATGGACAACACATTCCCGAGAGAAAACAGGCTGCTCTCGAACAGTGAATAGACAACCAGCGCCGCGAGAGAGGCCGCACTCATACGTAGCGCAGCATCAACTGGGGCCTCCTTCAATCGTCTCCGAAGCCCGGCCAGCACCGCTATCAAGAAAACCAGGAGTGTTCCTAGGCCCAGGACACCCGTCTGTACAAGGCTGGCAACGTAGTAGCTGTCGAGCAGCGATGTCCCCAGGCCTGCTCTCCCAAGCCCCCCACCGAAAATCAACTTCACACCTCGAAGGCTCATCAGAGCCTGCGACCAGTATCGCCATCTTAGACCCGTCAATTCGCTCAAAGCTTCTGGTGACGCAACGCATACAGCCACACTTCCTAGCAGGAGCAGACCGCCAAGTATGGCGAAAAGGGTTCCCCCAAGTAGCATTCTCGTTCTGCGGCTGCTTCGTGCTCGTAGTGCAAGACACACCATCACAGCTCCTGCGACTCCTGCTGCAACCATACTCGCCCGTGAACCACTAAGACAAATCAGAAGGAGGAGCGGAAGGATACCCACGAGATACCTACTCCGAGAGGTTATGGCATAAACCTGACAGGAAGAGAGTATTCCCAACAACGCGACCGACCCCAACCAGTTTGGGTTCACAAAGGCAGCTTGATACCTTATACGCGCACCAACCGCATAGAACCTCTCAGGATCGCGAATGCTGAGGGCAATGGACAACCCAACGGAGAGGAGACTGAACCACAGCACCACTTTGTTGTATTGCAGATATGAAGGTGTGTCAGCGATGTGGTTCGGGACTAGCAAAAAGGCGAGCAGGAACAGAACCGCGTAGGATGACAGAACCAGCGCTCCCGAAACCACGTGTGGATCGTTCAACAAGCTCAGTGCCATCGAGGATCCCCAGACTACAAAGGCCAGGAAGATTCCTCCACCAGGGATGCGGAGTGTCAACGGACCCCTCCGGCCGACGATTGCGAGAAACAACACCACAAGTAGCAGGACAGCAAGCAGCCACTTCTCGAGATAGAGATCCAGCTGAACTCCACCCACGCGTACCTGCGAGAAGACACTCACAAGGACAAGCGTCCCTAATAGCGATTTCGAGACTACCCCGGACATTCCCCACCCGACACCTGGACCATCAATACCTCGATGCCTCCTTCGTTCTCCACGCTGCGACAGGCGTACACGGTATCCCGAGACTGTCCGCTAGAACAAGGAATCTCCTCGTCGTCACGTCAACACTAGTATCAGGAAGCGGGGTGGGGAGGATCAGGATGTGCACTCTACATTCCTTTGACAAGAGTTCATGCAGGTTTAGTATGGCCGTGCTGCCAAATGAAAGCAGAAAGAGGTCCTTGATTTTCCCCTTCGCGGCCAGGAAGAACAGCTCGAGTGGCAGCCGCTTAGGGATAAAGCCAACCTCATTGCCGAGTGGTTCCAGGACCTTCATCTCGCCGGGATGTTGCTTGATGAAAATCCTATCAAGATGAGTCCCGGTGATCAAAGGAATTCTGCCCAACAGACTGCGCACATACTGCTCTCTATTTGGCACCACATCCCACCACAAATCCCCAAGCAAGATCGCAACCGCGTTTCCTTTCTGCACCGAACTTGATAGGACCTCGAGCTCGGGGTACAGAGTCTCCATCTCTTCTCTGATCTGGTCTCGCGACAGGAACTCACGAAGTGTGAGAGGCAGAGCGCGCGCCTTCTTCTTCAGAGGATTCGTCCTGTCACGGGTCAGTATCTCGGGCCATTGCAACAGAACAGTGTCGATGTACTGCAATCGTCCAATGTGATCACCTGGTAGCCGGAACCAATGAGCAAGACGCTTGAGCAGTCGCGTCGCGTTGTCCGTATGATCGTTGGTGCAGACGTAGTTTCCAAAGCCCTCTTCATATACAGTGGCGTGCTTGCCCTGGGCATTGAACTGTCGCATTATGCCGTACTCGGTGGCAACCCCGTCGTGAGCAAGGAAGAGGCCGTCATATTCGTCATAGCTCGAAATAGAGGCTGGAAGCAACGGCCGCCAATTGTGATAGAAGAAGAGCTTCTGCAGACTGTTGAGTCCTGCATTTCGCCTGTTTTGCTCGGTGTCGTCTTCAAAGAACACCCGCTCCCAGACGCGCAGTGTTCGAAGTGCGTGGGTGAGTGCCGGCGCATCATCGAAATGGTTCAACACGAGGAGATCGCAGGCATTATACATGTAACCGTCTTTGATCAATCTACACATCAAATACTGGTACGGCCTGGTACAGACAAAGAGCTTCTTCTGCGGTCGTCCGTGGGCGCTCATCCGCTGATGCCTCGCTTGTCTTTGATGGACGTCCTCCCTATCATCGCAGAGGCATATGGTTCACAATCCTGTTGAACACGGAGCAGGCTGGCAAGTACTGCTCGCCCGAAGATCATCTCGGCAGAGTCACTGTTGGGTGCTAGGCTGGGCAACGGACGGAGAAGTGCTCGAACCACCCGGAACTGATGATCATGTTGAGTATCCATGCCGGCATGCATTATAGGATGCTGAGTATCGGAAGCAACTCTGGCGGGCCCTCCCCGAAAACCGGTCCAAGGTGAGTGCTAGGATCGGGAGGAAGGGAGGCAGGAATGTCGAGGAAGCGGTACCGACCGGAGGAGATCATCGCCAAGCTGCGAGAGGCCGATGTTCTGCTGAGCCAGGGAGCCAAGGTCGCCGACGTCGTGAAGGCGATCGAGATCCACGAGGTGACGTACTGCCGCTGGCGGAAGGAGTACGGCGGGCTCAAGGTCACTCAGGTGAAGCAGTTGCGTGAACTGGAGAGGGAGAACACCCGGCTTCGCAAAGCGGTCTCCGATCTCACTCTGGACAAGATGATTCTCCAGGAGGCTGCCCGGGGAAGCTTCTGACCCATCTTCTACAGTTTGAAAACTGAAGCTGCGTTCTGTTGGGCATTAGCGCGCGTAGCGCGACGTCCTGGCATCAGGAGTGTCCTGTTTCTCTGACCGGGGGAGGGATGGCCCCCCCACGGCCTGAAGCACCTTTCCGGCTACGCCGGGCAGCGGTGTCCGTAGCAGGTAGCGGCGCCGGTGGTGACGCACCTCGACCTCGTCCATTGCGGTGAGGTCGCGCACGATGTCCGGCCACTCGAGCTTCCACCCGCGCTTCGCCAGCCGCTGTTCCAGTTCGTGGCGCAGCACGAGAGCGAGGAAGCTCACGAACAGGTGCCCAGCGATCGTCGCGTCGTAGTGGTGGTAGATCGGCCTGGTCTCAAGCAGGCTCTTGGCCGCACGGAAGAACTGCTCCACGACGAGGAGTCGCTTGTACTGGGTTGCCACCTCCGCTGCGGCGAGGGAGGTGTTGGTGCGTAGCACCCACTTCCCGTCGAAGCGGATGTCGGCTTTCACCTTGCGCGGATCGATCTGCACTGCCCCCTTGGCCACCGTGAGGTAGCGCCGGTACCCGCGGTTGGCAATCAAGCCGCCCGCTCCCCCGTGGAGCGCCTGCGCCAGCGCGTCCAGGATCACCGCCCGGTCCGCGGCGTCCTTCTTCGCCTCGTCGGGGTTGTGGCAGACGAGGTAGCGGCGGTCGTTGACCCACACCTCCTTGACCTCCAGGTTCTCCGCCACAGGAGGCCACGCCCGCTCGTCCTGATCTCCACTTGCGCGATTTCTGGGGTGGGAACTCCAGCTTAGCAGTTCGTAGCACCCAAACGGATGCAACACTCCGCCCCCACACCCCACTTTCATAACATCAGATCAGTCACATCACACGGCTTATGACGCAAGCCACAGTCCTACCCGCGCAGTGAGACAAGAATCCCCTTCAGAGTACGGAAGATGCTCCACTTACTGCACCATGCGAGAACCAAAGCAGAAACCACGTATGTTGAGCCTCCGTAGGTAATCAGCAGGACAAAACCGGGGACCCGGACTTCTCGCATCACAAACACTCGTATGCCCCACATGGCCAGTACCATGACGATTGTACATGCGAACGGGAACCCGACAGCCTGTAGAAAGCCCTTTGTCTTGCACCCTGCAAGCCGATTCGCCAAGCACACGGTTATGGGGGCCGTCAGAGCCAAGCCCGCAAGCAAGGCACCCGCCACGCCCGGAAGTCCCCATCGCGAAGCTGCGGGATAGATGAGACCCGCAAACAGCAACAAACCAATGACGGACACCTTAGTGCCGATGGAGGGCCTGCCGACGGCCTGGAAGAGGATCGCGCACGGAGTGGTGACAAACGAGAGCACCGCGAGAACACAGAGGACCTGCATCACTGGGACAATGGGCAGCCACTTGTCGGTCAGAAACAGGCGAGTGAAATCACCGCTCAGCACGAAGAGCCCTCCGGCCATCGGCATCCCGATGAAACAGAGGAGCTCAAGCGTCTTGATGTATACCTGTGCCAATCGCGAAGACGCTCTCTGGAGAGACGAGTACGTCGGGTACAGCACTTGCCAGACCACATTCCCGAGCTCGTCGAACACGCTCCTCGAGAAGACCTCAGCTCTATTGTACAGACCGAGCTGGAGAACGCCTAGAGCTCTCCCGACAAAGATGTTGATGCCTGTCCGTTGGGCCATCTCCACCAGCCCCTGTCCGAGTATCCACTTGCCAAACCCAAACAGCTCCCTCGTCCTGCCGAGGTCAAACACAACGCGTGGCCTGTGGGGATGTACGCAGTAGGATAGGAGGCAGGCGACGACTTGCTGCGCTAGCAGCGCGCCAACGAGAGCCCAGGCGTTTCTCAACGCTAGGGCCAACGGAATAGCAGCTGCCACATACGCCAATACGCTGCCGACGTCCAGCATGAAGAGCTTCGCGAAGCGCAGCTCCTTCCTGAGGAGAACGATCCCGACGTTCCTGAGCCCAGTCAGGACGTATGTCAGGCTGATCACCCGCAGGATCGGAATGGCCCTCGGCTCAGCAAAGAACGAAGCAATGATTGGGGCCAGAAGAGACAGAATCCCTGCCAGGGCAAAGCCTCGCAGCAGTTCGAACGTCCACACAGCATCCAGGTACTCCTCAGCGCCAGCGGCCCTCTGAATCAGAGCTGACCCAAGTCCAGTTGCTGTAAGAGCATCCGTGAGAGTGATCGCAGCAAGGGCGACCGCCACAAGGCCAAAATCCTGAGGAGTCAGAACCCGCGCGAGTACGACGCCGCTCACGAGCTGGAGCGCCTTGACGATTCTGCTGGCGCTTGCCCAGGCCCCGGCTCTGCTTGTCCTGTGTGATAGCGGGCGCTCGGTAGAAGGTTGTTGCATGAAATGGCCGTTCGACGTTACCTCTTGCGCGTGTGGACAACGCACAAGCCCCCTGCCGTTCCTGTTAGCACGATGCTATGGGGAGCTTGACGATATGGGCTTCCAACAGGGAACGGAGCCCGAGGCGTTAGATGAGTGGCCGTTGTTCCTGTGAGCGACAAACCCACCGATTCCCTCCTTCACTTCCTCCAACGTTCAGCGGTGATGTCCTCAGATTGCCTGTTCTTTGGTCAGGACCCTCTGCTCCCCCGCGACCCTGAACCCTGCGGCTCACTCACGGACGCCAGCGAGGTCTCCACCGCGAGGAAGCTCAACGCCTTGCGCGAACTCTGCGCTGCGATCTCATGGTCGGACCGCAGACCCGCGCCCTTCCCACCGCTGCCGCGCTCAACCTTCTGCCATACGGCTTCTGGCGCCGCAAGTCGGTCCCGGCGCCAGGGGGTGCATCAGCTCACGGGTGCGCATTCGGTCTTCCGTACCACTTTATGTGTTTGATCCGGCCAGAGCAATCGGGAAACGCGCAGGACGCTTCCGAGATGATATACGCCAGAGGCGTGGAAAGCACAGGACCGGCATGGGGCGAAGAAAGAAGGCAAGGCCTGTTCTGGAGACGGTCGCCCCGTCCAGGGAGTGCGGCGCGACTACCCCAAGAATGCAGAGGCCCTTTGTGACGTCGATCCACAACAGACGCGAGCCTGACACAGGGTCGATGAGTGCCGTTGAGCGGACGGCACGTCAGGACGTGATCCCAAAGTCATTGCCTCCTTCGTGGCCGTCTGCAAGTCGAAGGACCCGTCGGGGGCGTCTCCTCTTGCCCAAGCTCTGTTGGGCATCTGCCCGGGCGACGGAAAACCTCAGGATGCGCGCGTTCTTTGAGGAGTCTGAAAGGAAGCACCGGTGCGCTCTAGTGTCTCGTCCGCCATGGAATTGTCTCCGCACTAGCCCTTGTGCGAGAAGTACAGGATCGTAGCGGCCAGCATCTCAGCTTGGTGCAGTATAGAATCCTCCGTAAAGTAGTTAGTTTTGAGTTGTAACAAATAGGGCTGTATCGACTCGGCAACGGGACAAAGGCCTGGTCCGTAATCCTGGGATTGGTCAGAGGAGAACCTAACACCGCGAAGCGCGGGTTCGAGATATGTCAACTGCCACGCGGCGTACATCCCGTCTCCTCCCAACTCCACGTACTTCTGCCTGAAGTCGTACCAACTGAACGGAACGTCAGGGCTCAGCTTCAGTACGTACGTCCAGTAGGCGTGCTTGAAGCCATCTTGGACGCTCTGGGGAATCAGCCAGCTGCAGCCCTCTGCCGCCTGAGCATACGCCTTCGCCGCTCGTGTGCGTATCTCCACAAGCTCGTCTAGACGCTCAAGCTGAGCCAACGCGACCGCAGCGCAGAGCTCGGGCATGCGATAGTTGTAGCCCACGGACGCGTGTCTTTCATACTGCGGGTCCTGGATCGTCTCCTTGGTTATCTTGCCTTGGTTCGCCCGAACTGCCGCATACCCGAGGCTGTTGAATGCACGTATTCGGTCTGCCAACCGCTCATCGTCTGTTATGACCATCCCCCCTTCACCGCTCGTCATGTGCTTGGAACTCTGAAAGCTGAAGCTCGATGCATGCCCAACGCTGCCGACAATTCGCCCGTGGCAGTACCCCAGGAAACACTGCGCGTCATCTTCAAGCAGAAACAGGTCGTGCTGCTTCGAGATGTCCATGAGTCTGTCTAGATCAGGTGCCAAGCCGTACAGAGCGACGGGGATGATCGCCTTGGTCCGCTCTGAGAGTCCTTTCAGGACCGATTCTGGGCTGATCGTCCAGGTGAGAGGGTCAATGTCGGCAAACACGGGTGTGGCACCAGCCTGCAGGACGGCAAACGAAGTGCTTGACATTGTCAGAGGGGGGACAATCACCTCGTCTCCGCGGCCTACCCCCGCTGCAACAAGGGCAGCGTGCAATGTGGCTGTCCCGTTGACAAATGCTATCGCGAACCTTCTGCTGAAGCGGTGCGCAAAGGCCTTCTCCAGACGTTGGTTCATGTGCCCGCACGAAGACGTGCGAAACTGGGAGTCGAGCACTTCAAGCACGTACTCTCGCTCCCGCTCCCCGATACGTGACACGCTCATGCGATCCTCCTCTAGCCAGCTTTGCCCGCGCCACTCTCACGCAGTGACTTCTTGTATCCAGCATTGCGCTCGAAGCCCGCATTCAACGCACTGAGCTCTGGACGCTCGCTGAGGAGTTCCAGAATGTCCTTCATCAGAAAGATTCTACCGTCAGGGAACGCGCCGTACACTTGTCGTGCGAAAACCAGATCTTCCGGATAGTCAAGAGTCCACCGGAGGTTGGATAGATCGATGTCATTGGTGACGTTGCGGAGGGCGAATCGTTCGGGATGACGCCACATATACGGGGTGACGTGCTCCCGATCTGCAGCAATGTCAGCCTCCTTCCACGCCCTCTCCAGCGCGTCGAAACTGAAAGCCTCCACATCTAGTCCCTCTGGGAACGTCGGCCGGATTGTATTGCTCACGTAGTCTAGTTCACGGTTCTCGAGCAAGACCGCTATGATCCTGTCGATGATGTCGGGATCCTTGAACGGGTCATCTGCCGTGATCCTGACAATGACGTCGGCGTGGACGTGCTTGGCTGCGTTGTAGAATCGATCTAGCACATTGTTGGAACTGCCGGCATAGGCATCTAGGCCGCAGCTGCGCGCGAGATCCAAGATGGCCTCGTCTTCCGGGTTGGTTGTCGTCGCTACTGTCGCACGTTGTACGAGGCGGGCCGCCAGGACTCGTTCTATCACGCGAGCCAGCAGGGGCTTGCCCTCGAGATCCGCTAACGTCTTCCCGGGCAGGCGGCTAGATCCCATGCGAGCCTGGATGATTGCGACCACAAGCGGGGCTCCTCCGTGCCTGTTCATACCGACAACACCTTCCTTTCTGCAGCGGACTGCTGCACGGCAAGTGCAATCCGAAGCACACGCACTCCTTCCGCCACACCGAGCTCCGCTTCTTGCTTTCGATCGAGGACTCTCAGGAAATGCTTCATCTCCTCGATGTACATCTCGTTTCCATCATACCGTGACCACTCATGCGTATCCCAGCAGCTCTCCGCGGCAGAGTACCATCTCACTCGCTGCGGACGGTAGCTCCACTGGATGATCCCGTCTGTGCCGGTGATCTCTACGCTACAGTCGTACTCTCTGCGAACGTAGTCCAGGTGGACAGCTCCCAGTGCGCCTCCTTCGAAACGAAGGAGGATCTCGGCTGTGTCTTCCGTGTCGATCTCCAGGTTGCTGAGATGGCCGGCGAGCGCACAAACGTCCTTGATCTCTCCCCCAAGCCAACGCACGTAGTCGATCTCGTGGATCCGATCGAGAATAACCCCCCCGCCAAGCAACTTCTGGGCACTGTATCCTCTCCTGTAATCCTCCAAGGGGTGCCATTCCGGCAGGTATTGTCCGAACGTGGCGCGTATCGATACGACTCTGCCAATGGATCCTTCGTCGAGGAGTTGCTTTGCTTTGCGCAGGCCGGGCGTGAAACGAAAGTTGCATCCAACAAGTGTTGCGAGACGATGCTTGGCGGCCTCTTTCAGAAGCGCATCTACCCCATCAAGGGAGATAGCCACTGGTTTCTCGATGAACAGATGACAGCGTGCCTGCGCCGCTTCGATGGCATGCTCCAAATGCAGGCTGCTGGGCGAGCAAATGAGCGCCGCATCCGCTCCGTCCTTGAGTGCACTGGCAAGGTCTCGGAATGTCGGCACCCCAAACTCAGCCTCAACCCGCTTGCGCTGCTCGCTAGATGGGTCTACTCCCGCGGCCCCACGGACTCCAAGTCTCAGCAGGTTCCCCAGGTGCCGACGTCCGATCGAACCGCAGCCGACAACTACGAATTGCTCGTTCAGCATAACGGGCCTCTCTCACGCGGTTTCACCTTCGATCGACTCATATGCCTTGAGAAGACGATCGAAGTTCTTCCTCCAGTCTGCTCGTTCCCGCACGATCTGTCTGTTCCGCTCTGCTATCCGGTCTCTGACTACAAGTGACAGGTCTGCGGCCTGCAAAATTGCACCCGCGAACAAACTCGTGCTCCGGGCCGGCACCAGCCATCCGTTCTCACCAGGGGTAATCCACTCTCGATTCCCGGGGATGTCACTGACGACGGGAGGAAGTCCGCGCGCCATGGCCTCGAGGAGTGAGACCGACGACCCGTCTGTGAGCGAACAGCTTACGTATACGTCTGCACAATCGTAGTACTGGAGGATCGACTCGTGTTCGATTCTGCCAGCCAAGTGCACTACCTCGCTAAGACGATGGCGGAGGACGAAGTGCCGGACCTCTTCGGCTTGAGACCCTGATCCCAGCATGAGAAGTCGGACATTGGGTCTCCGACTGTGTGCTAGACGAAAGGCTTCAATCAGCGTTCCAATGTTGTAGATGGGTTCCCAAGACCGAGTCGATAACACAATGAAGGCATCGAGCCAACCAAGCTGCTCTCGCAGCGGGGTGCGCGGCGGCGGGGAAGAGAGAAAGGTCTCCACGTTGATTCCCCAAGGAAAGCGGATGATCCTCCCTTCAGGATAAGAGATCCAGCGTCGCGCAGCCTCGACTACAGCCCCGCTGTCACAGAGCAAGAGGTCCGAGCTCCTCAACGCGAATCTTGTGCACCACTCCGAGAATGCATTGCGATTCGCATCCATGAGAATGTCGCGTCCCCACGACATCAGAAGGAACGGATGAAAGCCACTCATCGCCGCAACAAGGCCGCAAGTTTGGACGGGGCCTGCATGTACCAGATCTGGGCGCACGCGGTCAAGAACCCGCTTGAACTCTGGCACCAACAACTGACACTTCTCCGGCGAGATCCCCTGTGCCGTCTCGGCATTCCACTGAACGTGTCGAACCTTCTGTGGGAGTGGATACCCGAGGGCCGTGGGGACTCGCGATTCGAGAGAGAGAACGAAGATCTCATGTTCAGAATCCGCTAGTCCCTGCAAGAAGTGGTAGTCATGAATGCTGGAGCCATGGCTGAAGTAGAGGACTCGCACAGGTGCTCCTATTCGAGTAAGTCCCAGCGAAGGTGCTCGCCCAGAGCAATGTCCCTTCGTGCTTTCCTGCCGATGATGCGGTCAAGCTCATACGGATAGATCGCATCCAGAGGCGCTGGCCTCAGAACGTCGACGGAAGAGCGCGTGATCACCGTGCCGGCCTTGAGCTCCTTGGCAGCGCGTACGCACCGACGCTGGACAATGACCGTCTCCAGTTCGTTCTCGGCTATCTTTTTCTGCGGTGCCCCCAAGGCATCTTCGAGCTCACGAGTTCTGTCGACCATTTCCTTCCAAGAGTCCGGAGTCATTGAGAACGAGTGATCTGGACCTTCCCGAGTGGGATCATCGGTGAAGTGCTTCTCTATGACTCGCGCACCCATTGCGACTGCTCCCAGCACGGCGGCGTGTCCAGGGCAATGATCAGACAGGCCAACCACGACCTCTGGGAAGAGCAAGCGATATGTGTGCAATACCCGCAGATGGATGTGTTTGAAGTTCTCGATGGCTCCGGTGTAGTTCGTGTTGCATTGCAGCAATACCAGCTTGGGATTCACAGCCAGGATCTCCCTAACAGCGCGCTGGACCTCTCCAATCTCAGATGCGCCGGTAGAGAGGATCACCGTCTTCCCTTTCTCCGCCACCTTTCTTAACATCTCCGGCCACGTAATGTCTCCTGACCCAATCTTGAATACAGCGACGTGAGGATCGAGCATATCGACAGCTTCAAGGTCATAGGGGGTAGAGAAGAAATCGATTCCGGCAGCGTCACACGCCTCCACGAGATCGCTTGTCCACGCAAGAGGTAGTTCTGCGTTCTTGTACATCTCGTGTACCGGCTTCCTCCATCGCGCCTGGTGTGACAGCTGCCCTCCGAGGGCCTCGAACCCTCGCGCAGAAACGATCCTGGACGCGCGAAAACTCTGGAACTTCGCTGCATCGGCCCCCGCATCGGCCGCAAGGCGAATCAGCGACTTCGCTCGCTGCAGATCCCCATCGTGATTCGCGGAGATGTCAGCGATGAAGTACGTCGGGGCCTCATCCCCTATTGAGCGTTGTCCGCACGTGAAACGTGGCAACCTATGCCTCCTTGCAGTAGCTCTTCAGCTTTGATACATAGGACGCATCTCGCAGCATCTTGAACTGGAGAAGACCAGTTCCGACGTCCGGGAGGCGAGGCAACTCGAGCGCTTCGCGCAGCCTGTCGGTTCTCAGGGATAGAGTCCTGGGGCGGGGCGCGCGAAGAGGCTTCTCGTCAAGGGAGGCGGGCTGGATGAGATCCCTGCTGAACCCGAAGGAATCGGCCAGCTGCGAAGCGAAATCGAACTTGCTGCATGCCTGGCCTCCCACGGCGTGGAACACCCCGCTGAGGTCTCGCTCCATCATCTGGAAAAGCAGTTGAGCGAGATCGTTTGCCAGTATCGGAGTGAAGACGACGTCGACGTATCCCCTGAACACCTCGCCTGCTTCGAGGGTTCTTAGGATCGTCTCGGCCAAGCTGAGCTTGTCCTGTGCATTCCAACCATAGATGCACGTCCTCACTACCAAGCTTGAGTGAAGCTCTCTCAGAACCTCTTTCTCTCCTGCCAGCTTGCTTCTTGCGTACGAGTTGATCGGGTTCGGAGAATCGTCCTCTGAGTAGTCTCCTCGCCGGCCATCGAAGACGGAGTCCGTCGATACGTACAGCACGCGACAGTGTGCACGTCTAGCTTCTGCGGCCAGGCGGCGCGAAAGGTCTGCGTTGACACTCCACGCTTCCTCCGGATGGAGTTCACACCGATCCACATCGGTCATGGCAGCACAGTGGACTATCCATCTGGGCCGGTAGGTGCTCAGAAGACGCCTGATGGAACGGGCCTCCGTGAGATCCGCTTGGACGGAGATGATCCCAGGGAGTCCAAACGGGTGTTGGCGATAGACGGCGACAATCCGATCGAATCGCGTCCGCGCCTCCATTACGAGATTGGCGCCCAAGAGACCACTGGCTCCTGTGACCAGTATCACCGCGCGTCATCTCCGGCGTGAGACCCGACGTCCTCAATCATCGCGCGAAGCTCGTCAGGCGTCAGCCATGCTGTGTTGTTTGCGCTGGTGTACTCGAAACCCTCGGTGCGGACCTTCGCTCCCATGCCTCTCTCGAATCTGGCGAAGTCCCATTCAGGGTCCTGCGGAAGAACAATGAAATGGTCATCGTACTCCAGCGCGTTGCGCGCCTCGTCTTCAGGGATAAGGATTTCGTGGAGTTTCTCTCCAGGCCGTATTCCCACGACCTCGAGTTCACAGTTGGGCGCGATTGCTTTCGCTAGATCGATCACTCGCACGCTGGGCAACTTGGGGACGAACGTCTCGCCGCCAACCATCCACTGCAAGCAGCGGACTACAATGTCGACGCCCTGCTCGAGGGTAATCGAGAAGCGTGTCATTCGAGGGTCAGTTATCGGCAGTCTGCCGGAGTTGCGCAGCCTCGTGAAGAGGGGGACTACGCTTCCGCGACTGCCCATCACGTTGCCGTATCTCACGACGCTGAATCTTGTTCTCCCACCCCCTGCATAGGCATTCCCCTGAACGAGCAGCTTCTCTGCAACAAGCTTCGTCGCACCGTACAGGTTTACCGGATGCACAGCTTTGTCTGTGCTTATGCCGACGACCTTCTCGACGTTGTTGTCAATGGCTGCGTCAATGACGTTCGCTGTTCCGTCTACGTTGGTCCTCACTGCTTCGATCGGATTGTACTCACAGGCCGGAACCTGCTTCAGTGCCGCGGCGTGGACGACAACATCAACTCCGTGCATCGCACGGCAGAGCCGGCTCCTGTCGCGAACGTCGCCGATGAAGAATCTCAATCGCGGATCGTTTTCGAACTGCTCCCGCATCTGCTGCTGAAGAAGCTCACCCCTGGAGTATATGCGAATGGCCTGCGGTTCGCATCTCTTCAGAACGATCTGTGCGAACTTCCTGCCGAAGGAACCCGTGCCCCCAGTGATGAGGACGACTTTTCCTGCCAGCGGGCTGTTACTCTCGTGTTCGTGCATGTGCCCCACCCTTTCATCGCATCGGTTCATGATCTGAGCCGGACGCCTCAGCCCCAACGGCCCTTTCTGTGGATTGGCCCTGCGGTGCTGCTCATGCCGCGCCCACGGCTGGATCACTGCACTTCCTGCGCACCGCAGTATGCCCTCTGGAGTTACCTCCGGCACGTATGAGCTCCACCATCTGTCTCCGGAACTCCGGAGGATGCGGCGGCCGTGTCCTCGGCATCGCATATTCCTCGTTGTTCAAGTCTCAAGGTGTCCACGAAACCGGGTTCAACTCCAGTCCGCTCTTCGTCCACGCAGGAAGTGTCCTCTCACGCGCGCCCATACCGATCTACCAACCGAACGACATCCGCTATGTGCGGAGTCGATACCTCGACAATCCGTGTGTCTTCGACCGCCTCCATCTGATGAACGGTTCGCGGTGGAATCGCCATCGCATCGCCTGCCACAAGAATGTGCTCTTCGAGCTCCTCCTCGGATGGGCCGATCCTGAGCCGCATCTTTCCTTCGATGACACAGATGGTCTCGTCCTTCGTTTCGTGGTACTGCAACGAAAGGCTCTCACCCGCTCGAATGTGGAGGAACTTCCCGACGTAGTTCTGGTTCATCGCCCAGATGTGCTCATGTCCCCACGGCTTCTCGACGTGCCCCAGCTCGCTACGCAGGGAGTCCCAGGTCCCGACGTCATTCCATCCGATATCGGAGGCCGGAACGAGGAGAATGCGATCGCTCTTTTCCATCACGCCGCGGTCGATGGACTGCTTCTCGAGGGGCTGATACGTCTTCTCCAACTCCGCCGCGAAGCGATCACTGCCAAAGTGAGGAATCAGCCTCGTTATGGCAGCGACCAACGTGGGCATGTACTGCTCAAGCTCTTCGAGAATCGTTCGGACGTGCCAGATGAACATGCCGCTGTTCCAGTAGTACTCTCCGCTCGCGAGATACCGCTTGGCTGTAGGAAGATCCGGCTTCTCGACGAATCGATCCACCAGGAGGACGTCGCCCTCCGTGCGTTCGCTCCATGCACGGTTGGCGCGGATGTACCCGTAGCCTGTTGCGGGGGACGCTGGCGTTATCCCCAGCGTGACCAGATGGCTTCCTTTCTTCGCTGCCGCAACAGCGACGCGCAGCACTTGGCGGTATCTCTCCTCATCATGGACGAGATGGTCGGCGGGAAGGACGATCATCATAGCTTCCGGATCCCTCTCCCGAAGAATCGCCGCGGCAAGGGCCACACAGGGAGCGGTGTTTCGACCCATGGGCTCCGACACAAGGTTCTCCGGAAGGAGCCACGGAAGCTGCTCTCGAACCAGCGCCGCGTGTTCGGCTCCGGCCACTACGAGAATGCGATCCTTCGCCGTGAGCGGGAGAACCCGCGCGGCCGTGTGCTGGAGCATCGTTCGATCGCCAAAGAGCCGCAGAAACTGCTTCGGCCGCTCTGGTGTGCTCAGCGGCCACAGTCGCTCGCCGTGGCCGCCGGCCATGATCACGGCATAGGTGGTCATGGATATCGACTCCCATAACGCGAGAGGATCCCGCTGATCTCCGCCACTTTCTCCTCCATCACGGCTTTCGAGTTTGCCTCGACATTGAGTCGCAGGAAGGGTTCGGTGTTCGACGCTCGGAGGTTGAACCACCACTCCGCGAAGTCGACGCTCAGGCCGTCGAGTCGACTCACCGTCCCCGCGCGGTAGCGCTTCTCCGTTTCTTCCATTGCGGGCTCCTTATCCTCGACCCTGAAGTTGATCTCGCCCGAATGCGCGTATCGCAGCAGGGGAGCCACGAGTTCGGCAAGGGATGCTTCACTCTCTTCCAGCAGCGAGAGCATTTCCAAGAGCGCGTAGATTCCGCTTTCGCAGTAGAAGAAGTCCCGGAAGTAGAAGTGATACGAAAGCTCGCCCGCGAAGAGCGCTTGATGCTGACGCATCAGTGCCTTGACGAACGCGTGGCCAACCCGGGTCTTGATCGGCTCGCCGCCGCTCGCGGCCAGCACCTCCGGGACGATGCGGCTGGATCGAAGATCGTAGAGGATTCGGCTCGGTCCGTGTAGTGCCAGCATTCTGGCGCCAAGGAGTGCTGTCACGAGATCGCCGCGGACCACACTGCCGTTCTCATCGACGAAGCAGACCCGATCCCCGTCGCCGTCGAAGGCGGCTCCTACCGCACCGGGCCTTGTCCGGATCTCCTCGCGAAGGGCTTCGAGATTCCTGTCTTCGAGAGGATTTGCTGCGTGGTTTGGGAAGCGGCCGTCGGGTTCGAAGAAGAGAGGAGTGTAGGCAATCGCTCGATCAGCCAGTACCGCGCCGAGAATGGGACCCACGGCGCCGTTCCCGGTATCGCACACGAGCCTTGTTGACACCCTCTCTTGGGGAAACCTCTGCGCGAAGAAATCTACGTATCGCTCACGAATGTCGACGGCCGATGTACGTCCGCAAGGGCCGTGCTTCTTCGGCGATCCGCTGGTTGCCTCTTGCTGGATGCTCCGCAAGCCGGAGTCGCTGCCGATCGGGATCGCCTTCTCCCGCACCAGCTTGAACCCGTTGTACTCTTTCGGGTTGTGGGAGGCCGTGATCATGACGCCGCCTGCGGCATCAAGGATGTTGACCGCGAAGTAGAGCATCGGGGTGGTGCAGAGACCGACATCGACGACGTTCATGCCGCACGCGGTGAGCCCATCAGCAAGGGCGCCGAAGAGCTCTTCCGAGCTCAAGCGAGGGTCGTGGCCCACCACGACGTTCGCGCCGGTTCGGAGGATCTCGGACTGCGCGAACCCCGTTCCGATCCGGAATGCTACCTCGGCGTCAATTTGGTCGGGGACGATGCCTCGAATGTCGTAGGCCTTGAAGATACCCGAATCCATGCCCCTCCCTGATTACCTCAGGAGTTTGCCCTCATCACAATACTCCATGCCGCCCTGAGAGTCACCTTGTCCGAGGCCCTGCGGGGCCAGCCGGTCGGGGTGGCAGGGTGCGGCGGTTGGCGGCTTTGCTTCCCGACCCGCATTGCCTAGAATGCTCAATGAACAGGAACTCACGATGCTGAAGAGGTGATGTGGGTGCAGCAGGAGTACGAACTTGAGTTGATGGACTATCTCCGAGTCCTCTGGTGGGGAAAGTGGATTGTCGTCGCGTGTTTTGTGCTCGCGGTGGGCATTGCCGCAGCCGTCATCTGGACGAAGCCGGCGAGCTACTCGGTGACGGGGTCCTACGAGGTACGAGAGACGCTGTCCCTTTACGCGCCGTCCCAGAACGCGGCGATGCTCGCGAAGTACGCCGTGCAGGCTGTGCCAGACCTCAATGCGGCTGGGCTCCAACGGAGCGTGAGCCAGAGGGATCCCAATCTCATCGACGTTTCCATCAGCGGCACGGCTTCTGCGAAGCCGGTTGAGAGTGCCCTCGCCTCGTCGATTGCCGCCCTGGAAGCGGGTCTTGTGGCTCAAGTCGAGCAAGTGCTTGCTCGAGAGCGCGGACGAGCCGACACAGAGTTCGGGCAACTTATCGGTCAAGTGGACATCCTGCGCGCGCGGATGGCCGGAGAGACGAATGAAGCCGTTCTCAAGGCCTTCCCCGGGATGGTCGCGGCCCTTGAGGCGCGCCTGGCAGAAGTAAGCGTTCGACGTGATGGCCTACGTGCTCTTGTCTCGAAGGACCTGATCTCGTTGCGCGAGATCAACCGCTCCTCCGTCGTTGAGGTGGCGCGGAACGCGAAGACCACTCTCGCAGTGGCCGGCTTCCTAGGCCTGTTTCTCGGAACGCTGCTGGCGTTCTTTGTCCACTACCTGGTCTCCGCCGCTCGCAAGGATAAGGCAGCGTGCGGGAGGACGTAGAGTTCGTCGAGTCCGTGGTTGGCGCGGTACGTGTCCCCCCGGGCGATGCTCTGAGTGGAGTCGGGTGCAGCTCAGGATGGAAATTGCCCCCTTCGCTTTGTCCGAACAACTCAAGAGGCTGGCCGGTTTCGAGAGCGGGAAGCTAGACCCAGTCAAACAGAATCATCACGCGCAAGAAGAGGTTGTCGATCGGCGATTGTCGATAGACATCCGCGGTAAACGCGTACAACAGTCTGCCGAGGAACGACCCCCGGCCGTCGAGAAACCGGTGAAGGGTTCTCGCTTTCTCGGGCTCGAGCGACTGCCCGTAGACGTCGCGGAACTCCCTTGCCTGCCGTGTCGCGAGATGCATTCCCTGCCCGGCTAGGTGCCTCTTCAGACGTTGCGCCCACTTCCTGAGTCCGCGGTTGTCTCCGATGACGTTCGCTCCGTGCTGTCGGTAGAGAAGAGACGGCTCACCGTCGTAGATGACCTCACCCAGTGCGGACACGACCAGATACGCCCACCAGTCGTGCATCAGGGCCTGCCTCGGCTTGTGTCGCAGGAGGAGATCCCTGGCCTGGCGGTTCAGCACGATCGTGCACCCGGTGACGACGTTCTGCACCAGAGCATTCCGGAAGCCCAGCGGACACTTGAGGGGGGTGGATCTGCCGATGTTGCCCAGTTCCTCATTGACTACGGAAATCGCCGTGCAGTGGAGAGCAGGGCGGTCTTGGCGGGCACACTTGAGCTGCGCGACCGCGCGCGACAACTTGTCTCTGTTCCACACATCGTCCTGGTCGCAGAACGCGTAGAACGCCGCCTCTTCAGACGACAGGGCAAGCAACTCGAAGTAGGCGCTCGGGACGCCAACGTTGCCGCCTTCCACAAGATGGAGTCTGCCTTGCGCTGCGTATTGCGAGAGGGCCAGGAGGGTGCCGTCAGTGGATCCGTCATCACGGACAAGGATCTCCGTGTTCGGGTGGTCTTGCAGAAGCAGGCTCTCGATCAACTCCGCAAGGTATCGCTCTCCGTTGTACGTCGAGAGGAGTATCTGCACGGCGTCCATGATCATTCCTTCGCAGCAGCTCGTTCTTGGATTCTATCACTTCGCATGTCGTGGGTTCGGCAACCGCTTCTTCTACGGATCACCGGCTGCGAGGTCACATCTGCCCGGCCGCAGCGGGGTACCAGCGAGCTCTGTTGCGCTGATCTCCGTGCTCGTGCCCGCCGTTCTCCCTTGCGACCCTCGTCGTCCAGCTCCTCCTCGGTCGGCGGCCGTTTCTCGAACACTCCAGCGCATGACGGCAGTCTCAGCCATTCGCTGTCAATGCTTGACCTGTTCGCCATTTCCTTGGCCACCAGTTTCTTCAGCTGGCCGTTCTCCCGTTCCAGATCCTTGAGGCGCTTCAGCGCGCTCGGGCTGAACCCGTCGTGCTTCTTGCACCGCGGGGGGTCGGTCTTCTCGCTGACGCCGTGCTTACGGGCGATCTCCGTCACGGGGATGCCCTGCTCGACCTGCTTCACGGCGTAGACGAGGCCGGTTTGCGAGAACCTCGGCTGCCGATGCTTTCCTCGTCCCAAACGTGAGCCAAGGTAAGGCTTCACCCAATCCCTGGTCCCGGTCGCGGGGAGCACGTCATTCCCTCAGTGGTTCTTTCGCCGATCTTCTAGTTTGGACAAGGATCAGCGAAAGGTCCTTGATTGCGCCCCTCCAGCCGTTCGAAAGGCGACGGTAACGCCCGGTTCTCATCTCTCGAAAGACGATCGATAGTCTCTCTCGTAGTGGGACATCGTACAGAGACTGTCGAGCCAGGAGATGGCGTATCTTCGCTTCAATGAGCGCGCTTGCCTCACCACGGGAGAAGGAGCGTTCAGACAGACGTACGAGCGCCTGGCGGAACCTGGCGGTTTCCCGTGCGTAGGAGCTTGTTCCCGCAGCGACTGACCGTCGAAGCTGCTCAGGAAGACTGATCTTGCGGCCTCCGATGGCTTGCCCCGGGTGCTGACGATAGAGAACTAGAGGTTCCTCTACAGGGATGCCGTTCCTACCGGCGGCAGTTGCGATAAGGGAGATCCAGGCGTCGTGCACCCAAGTCTCCGGGATCGGCAGGACTAGTTCGCGCAGTGACGAACGAAACGCCATTGTGGCCCCCGTCACCACTGTGTGCTTTACCAGGACCTCTACTTGCTTCCCCTCCTTGAATGCGCCTCGCTGGCGCTTCGTGAAGGAGACCGTGTGCCACATCGTGTAGCCGAGAGGGTGCAGCCTCTCATCGACGACAACGGCGTTCGAAAACGCATAGCCTGCTTCTGTGTCTCTCTGGAGGACGCGCACGAGCTTCTCCAGCTTGGATGGGAGCCACACATCGTCCTGGTCCGCCAGGGCGATGATGCTTCCATTGCAGAGGCCGATCGCCCTCTCGAAGTTCTTCGTGGGGCCAAGCCTCTCTGCGTTGCGATAGATCGTCATCCGGAACGGGACCGTCTCCTTGAATTCGCGGAGGATCTCCAGGCTGGCGTCGGTCGAGTTGTCATCGCAGACGACGACTTCGTATGGCAAGAGCGACTGAGACGCAATGCTCTCAAGCTGCTCTCTGAGGTAGGGCGCCCCGTTGTACGTGCAGAGGGCCACTGAAACGCGCTCGTTGGCGGACTCTCGGTCTTCTCTCGTCATTGCCGCATCAACCTCGGGCCTGCCCCCATCGCCGGGCCACTCGTAAAGTGAAAACCCTGGCTCGCTAGCCTCATGAGCAGACTCCAACGCTCAACAGCTCTGCAGTGTACTGTGCCGGCACCCGATTGCCCAAGCTAGAATGCGGCCGCGTCTCCATGGGGCCGTGCATGCCTCTCCAGAGCACTTCCCACCATGCTATTCCAGCTCGCCTTCGTGGTGCTGATGTGAGTTGGAGAGCTAGAGACTCCCATGGAACCACAAGAAGGATTTGTCTCGCCGCAACGGGCAAGGACAGCCTTGGCCGCTGTGGCATGGCCGGGCAGTGGAGGGTGGCGTCGCTCAAGCTGATCGCGGCGGTGGTGGAAGTGAACGCGGCCGTTCATGGTCTCTTCCTCCAGGGCATGTGCTTCAGGATGAAGACCAGCGATTGGAGAAGAAAGAAGAGCAGCCCGTGATTGCGAAGGCTATGCAAAGCCCTGAGGAGAGCTGGCGCACGCACTGCCACTTCTGTGTCGTAGGCCGGCACTGGCTGCCACTGGGCCACGGTGCTCATCGCCGGCTCCGGCCAGAGGCGGCGGCCATGGACGAGCTCCCCAATGGCGTTCAGAGTCTGGATCAGCTCCCTGCCCCGTACCGCAGGGGGGTAGGAAACGAGGGCCGCCTCGCGCGACTGCTCGCCCATCTTGTGCCGGAGATCTGGATCGCGGGCCAACGTCTCCAAGTAATCCAGCCACTCGTCAGGGGATGCGGCGAGGAGGCCGGTTTTGCCTTGTTCGATTGCATGTTCGAAAGCGTCTGTCCGGCTTGCTACCGTGGGAACCCCAACCAGGGCCGCTTCCATCCACTTGACTTCGCTCTTGGCCCGGCAAAAGGGGTTGCCGCTCTCTAATGGTGCGATGTTGACATCAAACTGCGCGAGGATCGCAGGCAGCTCCTGCCACGGGACAGGTGAGAGACGGCGAATCCTGTCGTCAAGGACGTTCCACTCGGCGCCGAGCTGGAGATGACCGACGATCCAAAGCTCTGCCTCACGATGCTGGGCGAGGATCTCACGAAGCGCCGGTGCAGCCACCTCGAAATCTTTGTCGTGCGAGGGGGTTCCGCTAGCGTAACCGATGACCAGCTTCTCCCTGCTCGTGGTTCGCCTAGCGCGTGCCTGCTCTGAGTAGGAAAGCATCTCAAGACTGAAGGCGTTGCGGAGGACCCAGGCAGGGTGACCGATGGCACGAATTCGCTCGGCGAGGAACTCTGTCGAGACGATGCATCCATCTGCGCAATGGATGGCGTCTCGTAATTCACGCATCATCAGTCGACGTAAAGCCAGCTCAATTCTTGCTCCTTGATTCATTCCTCCTATCCAATACAATAGCGAAGGTTCGAAGACGAGGTCGTCAGTGTCACAAAGAATGAGGGATCCACTCTTGCGTGCCTCCGCGATGACCGTCTGGATGTAGCGATCACCGGGGACTCGATGAAACACTACCACCGCGCTTCTCTCTGCTCTCTCTCGCAGCGTAGGATCTGTGCTGAGTACCGAGGCGCTCTGGATTCCGTAGATTGCCAGCTGCTCCGCGGGGTGGTCGCAGCGATAGCGCGAAGTACCCCCGGAGCCGCCGGTGACAAGGAGCACTGGAGGACAACAGCTCTCGACCTCCGCCGACGCCGTGACCCTCATTGGCTTCTGACCTCGCAACCCGCCCAGGTGTGCGGTCCAGCTCGCGAGCGGGTGTCGCACACCGTCTCGTGCACGCGACCAGAACGGATGCTCACCATTCCCCCCAGGAATCCGTGGCGGCGACAACCACCTGCTCGATACTGTGTGCGACGACTCCGGGGGTGACCATATGCTTGTAGCAGCGCATGGCCGTATCCTTAGGGAACTCAATGCTTAGAGCATCCGCCGCGAACGCGTCCGTCATGTCTTCTATGAATCCTACTATGCCGCAGTGAATGCTCTCCATCGTAGCACGCACAGCTGGCGACAGTGTCTCTTCAGCGAAGAGAGGGGACACGCCTTCTGGGCTGCGCCGGCATCTGAGTAGTTCCCGGCTTCGCGGTGCTAGTACCGCCTCGAGCAGTAGATAGGGACGCTGCACGGAATGCAACGCAGCAGACGAGTCGTCGGACTCCCCACTCCAAACGCGGCAAGAAGCGCTCAACGAACCCGGCTCACGTCCTCTCTGTCCCCGCACGAGATAGTAGCCAGGCAAAGGCCTTCCCAGTAACCTGTCCAGCCTTTCTTTGGCCGTCCGCGTGAAGCCGACATCCACAAGCCCCACATTGCCAGCGCTCGCTAGCCCTTCCTGCTCGTAGTACTGCAAGAACGCTTCTCTCTCTTCCTTGGCTTGTAGTTTGAGAACGTCGATTACCCTGACGATCGCCGCCAAGATCTCTCCTCGATCGTCTGGAAGCCTGACCTCCCCGCCGAGCGCTTGAGCCCCGAGCTCGGCCTCTATGGCCTCCAAGTCAACTACCCCGAGTCTCTTCTCGAAGAACGCCCGCAAGGAGCCTCGGAAGCTGCCTTCGACGAGGCAGGCAGTATCCTCCACGCTGCTCAGACTCGCGAACGAAGCAGCACGGCGAGAGCATGGGAAGTCCGTCACCTTGGGAAATCTCTGCGTCCGCATTGCCTCGTGGCGGGCAAGCGCTTCGAATGCTTGCCGCAGCGAGAATCCGCCTCGGGAAACGAATCCGAGTTCGTCCAGGCGATCGTCATGAGCAGAGCGCACAAGCCATGTCAGGAAGTCGAAGACCATCGGGCCAAAGGCGGCGTACCCAAGGTCGGTCGGGCTGCGGGATGCGTGTGGATCAAACACAGACCCACCAGATGGATCAGAGCAGAAATGGTTCGCTACTAAACCATACAAGAGGTTCTCTCTCCATCCCGCTCTCGGTCGTATTGCATCCCATAGTGCCCCACCTAGTTGGGACTGCCGAAACAGGACGGAAGGCTTCATCACGTGTACGGGACGCAGGCAGGTGCGTGTGGACACCACATGGACGTCTGAGAGTTCGTTGTCTCCGACATGAACGGCGCCGTCGAGCCCGACGGGCTCGTGCTTCACCACATGATCCCAGAGGTCGCCTCTGTCTTTTCTCTTGCCGGTGTCGCAGGAGACGTAGAGAGCGTCATACGAGATGCCCTTGTCGGAGAGAACGCGCTCAACTCCCACTCTGTCCATGTGCGTGTCGGAGACCAGGATCACCCGTCTGCCGGACGCCCGTAATCGTCCCAGTGCCTGTACGACTTCCTCCCGCGGTGCAAGAAGACGGGCTTCCGTACTGAGCTCGAAAGCCATCAGCCCCTCAATCGTCGCCGTATCGAAACCGGCCTGCTCGCCCAAAACAGAGTAGATCTCCGACAGGCATACGTCACCCCGCGACCCCTTGCGCTCGCGAGCGATGCGCTCCGCGCTCCCTCTCAGCTCGCGGAACCCCGTCACCCCATAGTGAGCGGCTACTCGCTCATCAAGGAACTCCAGCACCATGTCGCGGCTGGCGAAGGGCGTAACTAGAAGGGTGTCGAAGATGGCGAACGACACCAGAGCTGTTCTTCGGGATGCTTCGTGCAGCTTCGCCTCGAATGGCGTCGCCAAGTACTGCTGAAGACATCTGTGGTCTCGGTGGCTGAAACGGTGGCCTTTCCCCTCAAGGATCACCAAGTGCGCAAGCCCCCTCTTATGCGTCGCGGCGACGAAACAGCTCTCAATGACGTGTTGGAGTCCTGCTCCCAGCTGGCCCCGTTCTTCAGGGAAGTCCTCTCGCCGAAGCTGTAATCGAAGTAGGGGGTCAAGAGCTTCTCGACGCGCCCAGAACATGGACCCTGCTGGCATGTCAATGTACTCATCGGGGTCGAACTCGACGCCCAACCTCTTGAGGATTCGTTCGCCCAGCGCACCATTCACGCGCCATGTGAAAGTCGAATACGGCAGTTCGTGGTAAGTCTCCGGGTAAATCAGACCCACCGACGGCTGCGCAGCGAGAACAGACAGTATCGCCTGGATTCTCTCCTTTGACCCGAGGAGGCCCCTGTACAAGTGTTCGCGCCACCGCCTCTCAAGCTCGTAGCTGCCCTTTTGCCCCTTCTTCGTGTGTACGTGGCATATGTAGTCGAACTCCCGCATCCGCGGCCCGAAATCGACAAGCAGGGGAGCAATGTCCCTGCCGCGGTTAGGTACAACTCTAATGTCGGCGTTCTCAAGAAGAGGCAGACGACTGACCCGACGCGCGATGACACGCCTCTCTCGATCGCCGCGCGTCGAAATCATCAGGCTATATGGGACGGGCATGTGGCACAGCAGGCTGACTACCTCAGCGAATATGTCCATGTGGTAGACATGGACGACTATGGCGATCTTGGAGTCTTTGGGTGGCTTGAACGCGCCTACCTCTACGCTAAAGGGCCGCGCCGCCCCGCGGGATACTAGATCTAGCCGCATTCCTTCCCGGGCCGCAGCCGTCCTTCGTTCGTTCGCCTTTATCGCTCCGTAGGAAACGGCATACTCGACTACCCGACGAGCCGTTTCTCTTGGGCCTGCTCTACGGAGCAGAGCAAGGAGTCTCCGGGGTGGTCCGGCAAGCCTTCGAAGTTGTCGCGTTGCAGCGAGGAAAGCGCGAACAGGGGAGCAAGAGTGCTCGTGAATGGCAGAGACGAAGCGACGTTCGAGGTGAAGGGGGAACCCGGCGGCCTCGCGGAGCAATCGGCTGACGAAACGCAATGGTTCTGTGATTCTCCACGATCTTGACATGCGCATGGCGTTGAGGGCATCACTACTGGCAGTGTTCCTGCTGTCGGAGACGAACTGCTCAGCCACCCGATGCCCAAGGCCGGAGAAGAAGTGCCGGTACCTTCCAAGTTCCTCGTCGCTCAGACCGAGCAGCGCTTCGAGCTCTGGGGGCTGCGACCTTCCGACAGCCAGGACCCCCAATCCGTAACCGTGCAGGAACTCGAGATGTGGGTAGAGCGCTGACACCTCTTTCCAGAACCGCCATACCTCGAAGCCCCGACCCCGCACGTTGGTGTCGTGGAAGAGGATCACTCCACGCGGGCTCAACTTCGGCAACCACGTCTCGAAGTCATGCTTCACCGCGTCGTATGTGTGGCATCCGTCAACGTGCAATAGGTCAATTTCACCGTCAGCGAAGCGCTGCAGCGCTTCGTCGAACGTGCCCTGGACCAGCTGTGAGAACGTACCATAGAGCCCGTCATGATGGGCACGCAGGTCCCTAAGAACCTCCGGGCCAAAGAGGCCGGAGTGAAGGTCGCCTCTCCATGTGTCAACGGCATAGCACCGCGCGTCGACATTGGTCTCTTGCACCGCTTGGCAGAATGCGCAGTAGGAATCGCCGGACGCTGTTCCCAACTCAACGAATGTGGCTGGCCGCAGGATGTCGACCAGGAGCATGGCGAACGGAATGTGCTCGTGCCAACAAGAGACTGGAGTTAGCCTCCTCGGGTACGACAAGCAGACGGGGTGATCAAGCGGATTCAGACGAACCGGCTGTAAGTCAGCCATCTGGCCTTGCTTTGACAAGGGTCCGTCCGGTCTCCAGGAGATAGGCGGCCAGCGCTTGCTCCCACGGACGCGCTACGGGAAGGCTCCTATGGCGTGTGGACGATGAGAGCACGGAGTACGTCGGCCGCCGGGCTTTCGCTCCGAACTCCCTTGCGGTCGTTGCCGTGAGCTCTGGATCCAACCCCACGAGTTCGAAGGCCTTACGTGCGAACTCGTACCATGTGCACTGCCCGCTGTTGGCGAAGTGATGGAGTCCACAGGTCTTCTTCTGGACAGCTTCCTCGATTAGTACTGCGAGATCCCTGGCATACGTAGGGGAAAAGACTTGATCGTCGACGACCCGGATGGGCTTGCCCTCTTGGGCCAAGCGGATCATGGTCTCGACGAAGTTGCCACCCTTCCCGCTGGAGCCGGCCTTTCCGTACAGGCCGGACGTTCGGACAATCAAGTGTTTGGGGCAGATCGCTCTCACGAAGTGCTCGCCGGCGAGTTTGGACGCTCCATAGACGTTGATGGGGTTCGGAAGGTCTTCCTCTGTATAGGGCTCCCGTTTCTGACCGTCGAATACGTAGTCGGTGCTGATGTGGACGAGCGTGCAATCAAGATCGGCGCAGATCTGGGCAAGGTTGCGCGCGGCGAAGGCGTTCACCGAGAAGGCTTGGCCCACTTCCTCCTCACAGTCGTCCACGCGAACGAAGGCAGCCGTGTTGATGACGAAGTCCGGCTTGATCCTCTCGAGCACCTGGCGCGTGTGGACGAAGTCGCAGATCTCGATGTCGGCCAGAGTGAGTGGGACCAGATCCCAACCATCCAGTGCCTTGACGAGATCCGTGCCGAGTTGGCCGTTGGCGCCGATGACGGCAACTCTGCTCCCACGCATTTCGCTTCCTGCCTTCTCTCTCGGTTTCATGACGAACAGGCTCCGTAGATCTTGCGGTAGTAGTCGCGATACTCTCCAGTGATGACCCTCTCTGTCCACGGCCTGTTGGCGCGGTACCACGTCACCGTGGATGCGAGACCCGTCTCGAAAGACGTTCGGGGGCTCCACCCCAGCTCCTCTTTGATCTTGCGGCAATCGAGCGCGTAGCGGAAGTCGTGGGCGGCGCCACGAGGGTCCTTGATGAATTGGATCTTGGGTCGTAGGTCCTGGGCCCCGGGGTGATTCCTCAGGATCTCACAGATGAGCTTGACGACCTCGATGTTTCGCTTCTCGCAATCTCCGCCGATGTTGTAGACCTCTCCGATGTGCCCTTTGTGCAGCACGGCGTCGATCGCGCGGCAGTTGTCTTCCACGTAGAGCCAGTCGCGAACCTGTTTTCCTTCGCCATAGATGGGCAGCTCTTTCCCGGCCAGAGCATTGCGAATCGTCAAGGGAATGAGCTTCTCCGGGAACTGGTAGGGCCCATAGTTATTGGAACTACGGGTGACCACTATCGGGAGGCCGTACGTCTTGGCATAGGCGAGGGTAATCAGGTCGGCCGCCGCCTTGCACGCTGCATAGGGGCTGTTCGGCCGAATTGGCGAGTCCTCGGTGAACCATCCTTCTTCGCCAAGGGCTCCGTAGACCTCATCCGTTGAGATCTGAAGGAACCGGCTCACCGCGTGCTGCCGAATCGTCTCGAGAAGGACCTGAGTCCCCTTCACGTTCGTGTCTACAAAAGGAGTCGCATCGAGGATGCTGCGATCGACGTGGCTTTCGGCCGCGAAGTTGACGATTCCCCACGGCTTCTCTTCCGCGAACACCTGCGCAACCGCCTTGGCATCGCTGATGTCACCGCGCACGAAGTGGTACCGCTCGCCCTCCTTGACGTCGGCCAGGTTCTCCAAGTTGCCGGCGTAGGTCAGCTTGTCGTAGTTCACGACGCGAACGTCGTCATGCGCAGACAAGACGTGGCGAACGAAGTTGCTGCCGATGAAACCTGCGCCGCCGGTGATGAGGAGGGTGCGTGGCGTTTGGCTGGGGGTGGGTGGTAGGTGGTGGGTGGTGGGTGGACGAGTCATTGCCGATGCTCCTGATACGCTATGAACGCCGATATTCTCTTGGCCAGAGTTGTGAGTGTTTCACGGAGAGAGGCTACTGTCTCTCCTGAACTATACGCCAACTCGGCTGCCAGGTGAAGTAACGTATCCAATTCATACAGTGACCCCAGGGCGATCTGGGCGAATCTCGCCATCTCCCGCGGTGTTCCTCGCCCCAGGCCTTCTGCCAGGTTGGCTGGTACCGATACCGCAGCTCGCCGCGCCTGGTTGGTGAGGCCATACATCTCTTCCTTAGGCCAGTTCTGAGTGAGCTCGTACACCGCCTTCACCGCCCGGACAGCCTCATGCCAGATCTCCAGCTTCCGCACACTGTCCGGCCCGCCGTCCATCCTGTGCGTCATCTCCTACTCACCGCGCACCGCGCACCGCGCACCACTCACCGCGCACCACTCACCACGCACCACTCACCGCAATTGCCTCACCGACGGCAGTGCGGCGTCCTTCTTTGAGATCACAGGCTTCTGATCGGGCCACGGAATCCGAAGATCGGGATCGGACCAGAGGACTCCCGCGTCCAGCGCAGGATCGTACTCTTCGGTTGTCAGGTAGATCACCGTGGCCGTGTCGCTCTGCACGTAGAATGCGTGCCCGAATCCGGGTGGGATGTAGAGCAATCGGTGGTTTTCATCGGACAGCACGGTCGTCACGTGTTGTGCGAAGGTCGGCGAGCCGACTCGCAGGTCGACGGCAACGTCGAGGATCTCTCCGGAGGTCACCCGAACGAGCTTTCCCTGGGCCTTGGGGTCTCGTTGGAAGTGGATGCCGCGCAGTACGCCTCGGCGGGAGAAAGATTGGTTCTCTTGAACAAAGCGCACGCCGAGCGAAGCGTACGCACTCTCCTTGTACACCTCGAGGAAGTGGCCACGCTCATCCCTATGGATCCGCGGCTCGATGAGGACCACCTCGGGGATCGCCTGCGGCAGGAACACAAAGCTCATTCCTCCTCCGCGATCTCGCGCAGATACGACCCGTATTCGGTGCCCGGCAGTCCGTGTCCTAGAGCGCGCAGCTGCTCACGCGTGATCCACCCCTGTCGGTAAGCGATTTCCTCAATACAGCCAATCTTGAGGGACTGTCGATGTTCGAGCGTGGCGACGAACTGCGTTGCCTCCGAGAGGCTCTGATGGGTGCCCGTGTCGAGCCAGGCAAAGCCACGCCCAAGCAACTCGACCTTGAGTCGGCCGGCTCGCAGGTACTCCGTGTTGACATCCGTGATCTCCAGCTCGCCCCGAGCCGAGGGGGCCAGGCTCTTGGCAATCCTAACGACCTCACGGTCGTAGAAGTACAGGCCCGTGACCGCGAAGTTCGAGCGAGGAGTCTTGGGCTTCTCCTCGATCGATAGAACCCGGCCATCCTTGGAGAACTCGACAACTCCGTAGCGTTCCGGGTCGGGCACGTGATAGCCGAAGACGACGGCGCCTCGGTCACGCTCGACGGTGTCCACCCCGGAAGCCAAGAGGTCGGGCAGGCCATGGCCGAAGAAGAGGTTGTCCCCGAGGATCAGCGCCACAGGTTCGTCGCCGATGAACTCTTCGCCAAGGATGAACGCCTCGGCAATGCCTCGGGGCTTCGCCTGCGCTCGGTACTGAATGCTCATGCCTAGCGCTCTTCCAGTCCCAAAGAGCTGCTCGAAGTGCGGCAACGCTTCTGGGGTGGAGATGAGGAGAAACTCTCTGATTCCAGCGAGCATCAGCACGGACAGCGGGTAGTAGACCATCGGCTTGTCGTAGATCGGCAGGAGTTGCTTGGAGATGACTCGCGTGATGGGATAAAGGCGGGTCGCCTTGCCGCCTGCGAGAATGATCCCTTTCATCTGGGTATCCCCTCCAATGTCGCGATACTAGCTTGGCCTGTATGCAAAGGCAACGCTCTGCTTCGCGCATGCGAAATGAGCTGAACGCGATGCAGACTCGCAATGAGGGTCGAGTCCCGGCATGTGCCGTTTGGACGAACCGGGGCTTTCACCGTGACGCCTGGGTGAGGTCGCGGCCCTTCCGCCAGACGAAAGCGACGGCGCCTGCGGGCGACGCAGAGCTTCGGCCGACTGGAGGCCGGCTACGCGGGGTTCGCTCCCTTGGGGATGTACTTTTCCACAACCTCGGACGGCTCGCCCCAAGCCTGGACCTGTCCTCCGTCAAGCCACATGGCATGGGAGCAGAGGCTCTCCACGCTCGCCATGTCGTGCGAGACGAGAAGGACTGTCTTGCCGTTCGTTCGCACCTCCCGCAGCCGCGCGAAGCACTTTTCGCGGAAGGCATGGTCTCCCACGGCGAGGACCTCGTCGAGGAAGAGGACCTCTGGATCGACGTGCGCGGCCACGGCAAACGCGAGGCGGACCTGCATCCCGCTTGAGTAGTGCTTGACCTGAGTGTCGAGGAACCGCTCCACCTCGGCAAAAGCGACGATCTCATCGAACTTCCGGGCGATCTCCTTCCGGTTCATGCCGAGGATGGCGCCGTTCAGGTAGACGTTCTCGCGGCCCGTGAGGTCCGGATGGAACCCCGTCCCGACCTCCAGCAGCGAGCCCACACGGCCACGGATCTCGGCACGCCCGGCGGTCGGCTCGGTGATCCGCGACAGCACCTTGAGCAGCGTGCTCTTCCCTGAGCCGTTTCGCCCAATGACGCCGAGGACTTCGCCTTCCTTGACCTCGAAGGACACGTCCTTGAGCGCCCAGATAGACTGGTCGGTGGGAGACGGTTTCCCGACTGCCCGAAGCCTGCGAATAGGCGCCGTGGCGGTCTTCATCAGCGTTTCCGAGAGGCGATCATGGCGCTTGTGGACGGCGCCAATGCGGTACCGTTTGCCCAAGCCCTCGACTCGAATCGCGACGCGGCTCAACTGCTCACCTGCTTGGTCCTTTTCGACTTCGGTACAAACGAACCTCTGGGGCCGTGCCCTTGCTGTGCACTTTCGTTGCTAGACCACATCGGCAAACGTCCTTTCTACCCTCCGAAAGTACAGCGCGCCGGAGACAAGGAGCGCCAGCGCGACGAGGGAAGAGACGGCGCACATGGCGCCCGGCGGACGCCCAACGCCTAGGAGAGACCAACGGAAACCCTCCACCACGGTGGTCATCGGGTTCAGGCCGAGGAGGACGCGCCACGACCCATGAAGAAGCGACGAGGGGTAGATGACGGGCGTCGCGAACATCCAAATCTGTGTCAGGAACGGAACGGTGTAGCGAACGTCTCGGTACTGGACGTTGAGAGCCGATAGCCAAAGACCTACTCCGAGCGACGTGATCAGAGAAAGGAGGAGGAAGCCTGGCAACCAGATCACGTTTACACCGGGGAAAATCCTGTAGTAGCCCATCATGGCGACGAGCACCAGGAATGCGAGGACGAAATCCACGAGCCCTACCAGCACGGCGGAAAGCGGGATGATCGAGCGAGGGAAGTAGATCTTGGTTATCAGGTTCGCGCCGCCTACAAGGCTGTTGGACGCTTGGCTCAGCCCTTGTGCGAAAAGGGTCCACGGCAACAAGCCGCAGTAGCTGAAGATGGGGTAGGGAACACCCTCGGACGGAATGCCTGCCAGCCTTCCGAAGAACAGCGAGAACACAATCATCGTCAGCACCGGCTGGAGAATGGCCCATGCTGCCCCAATCACGGTCTGCTTGTAGCGAACCTTGACGTCACGCCAAGTGAGGAAGTAGATGATCTCGCGTGACATCCACAACTCTCTCAGGCTTGGGAATCCCCATCCGCGCGACGGAACAATGCGCAGGACGTGCTCCCTGGCAGCTTCGCGCTCTGGACCTGATTGGGCCACTCGTCCTCTCCCAGCCGGGCTTCGCCTACTGCTCTTCGTCTCAGACAACGTGCGAAGCCTGGAGGGAGTATAGGCGACGCCGTTGGGCGATGCATCCCGACGCCTTCGGAGGAGGCAGAAGCACTGCGCCACGCCCGACCGAGTGCGAAGGGTAGGTCTTTGTCGTACGCCGTCCGCTCTTTGCGCCAGCGCGGCGGGTGGCATGGGTGTAGCGTCGCACTCGGGCTTAAGAAGAGAGTGCTAATGCGTTACTTTACGAAGGCGCACACGCTACTTTATGAAGGCGCGCAAGCTCGGTTCTCACGAAAGAGCGCTAATGCGCTCGGTTCTGCCGAGAGAGCGCACCACCATCTGTGTGCGACGTTGACGTGTCGGAAACGACGTCGAACACGACGTCGGAGACAACGTAACGTCGGAGACAAGCACGACGTCGGAGACAAGCTCCGACGCTACACAGGATTGTCGTGCCGACGCTACCCTTGTTTGTCACGCCGACGCTACACCTGACTTCTCTTGGCGGCCTTGGCGAGCTTCGCGTGATGCGCGCGCTATCTCGCGGAGGACTCTGACCTTCCTCGTCCATTGCGCGGTCGGCTGTCCTGGAGATCCGTGAGCCTATTCGAGCGTGACTTGTCTCGCCCAGGCGATGAAGTCTCGCGCTTGATCGATGAGCGCCTCTGCCTCCGTCCTGCTGATGCGCTCGGTCGTCTCGTACACCGCCTCGTGGCGCTTCACTCGCACGCGATCGAAGTAGCCGACCCACGTTCTACGTTCGTCCTCCGCGACGACGCGGAGGAAGGCGAACGTGTTCTTGTGGCTCTCGTGGGCCGCGGGGCGGAAGCCGTTGGCGAACATCACTGCCCGCGCTGCGTGCAGTACTGCGTTGTAAGCGATGGAGAAGGCCCAGCCGTGGTCCACGCCGAGGATGTGCTCGGCCGATGCCAGATCCTTCGCGGCGCGATCGAGCGTAGCGTGGACATCCGCTGGAACGCTGTCCTGCCGATAGATCCTCCTCTGTTGAAGAAGCTCATCGACCGTCATCGAGTTCTCCCTGGACCATCAGCTTCGGACCTTTGAGGATCCCGGCGAGGAAACCGGTCTCTTCTCCTCGCCGCGCTGCGTACTCCTCGCGCGAGACGAGAGTGTAGTTGATCGCTCGGCGAAGCACGTCCTCGGCTTGAGCCATCGCACCATGGAGAGGGACCGGATCGGTGTCGCCGATGATCACCAGATCGATGTCGCTTGCCGCCGTTTCGTCTTGCTTGGCGAAGCTGCCGAAGACGAAGGCGGCATCGATCTGATTCCCAAAGCCTCCGAACGCCTGCCGGAGCACATCCACGACGCCCGCCGTCTTCGTCGCCAGGCCTTTCAACTCAACGAACACCGACGAACCGGGATTCGCGCGGTAGTACTTCTGTCGCCCATCGCGCTCGGAGAGAAGGATCCCCAAGGATTCAAGACGCGCCAACTCCCGGCTGAGGTTAGTCGAGTCCTTGTCGAGCAAAGCGGCCAGCTGCCGAACGTAGAACCGCTCGTCGGGATGCGTGAACAGCCACCCGATCACGCGTGCTCTCAGTTCTGATCCCAGCAATTGCTCAAGCATCGACCCTCCGTCGCAGTACCGCGCACTGCGTACAAGGTACAACTTACTGCAATCGAGAGTCAAGCCGGCCGGCCGGCCGAACTCAGCCCCGTCGCTGCAAGCGCGTATCGAAAGGCCCCTGGTTCCGTCCTCCGCGCTGGCGCAGAGGAGAGAAAGCAGAGTCACTGAACTACACTCCAAGGCCTCTTGATGGAGTCTGGAACGACGCCCGATGGCGCCAGAACACGGGACCTGGGCCCTCATCGGCTCCATGTCCTTCTCCCCACAACTCTGCGCGCTCTGCGGTAGAGACCGCTTGTCGTTCGCAACGTAGGACCGCAGAGGACGCAGAGAGAGCAGGGTCACTGCCCAATACTCCGAGGCCTCGTGATGGAGTCTGGAACGACGCCCGAGGACTCTCGAATGGTGGGGATGTGCCCTTCCTCCGCGCGCTCTGCGCTCTCTGCGGTAGAGAAACGGCATTCATCCAGAACGCAGAGGCCCCTCAGCATGCGACCACGGAGAGGACCTCCCCGTGGTAGTGCTCCAGGAGATCCTAAGGCGGTTCAACACTATTCCGACATTGGACAAACTGTCCAGCAGAAGATGCGGGGACGTGGCCCGCAATCGCGATGGTGAGCCCGGCGCCCCTCCCTTGTAGACATTACTCAACATCCTGAGTAATATTACTCAACGGTATGAGTAAACGGACAGAGGGAGACTACTCACGTTCCCAAGTGGGGACCCTGACGGAACGTCTGCTCGAGCCACGGCGATTCATGCAGGTTGTCGCCGGACCGCGACAGGTCGGAAAGACGACGCTCGTCCGCCAGGCACTTACAGCGTGGGGGGAACGCGCCCACTACGCCTCGGCCGACGAGCCGACGTTGCGCGATCGAACCTGGATTGCCGCGCAGTGGGAAACAGGCCGACGACGGGCTCGAGAGGTAGGAAAGGCTGGAGCCGTCCTCGCGCTTGACGAGGTCCAGAAAGTGCCCGGTTGGTCCGAGACCGTGAAGCGCCTGTGGGACGAGGACACTGCGAGTCGTTTGCCTCTGCGAGTTGTCCTCCTCGGCTCCGCGCCGCTCCTCGTCCAGCACGGCCTCAGCGAGAGCCTGGCCGGCCGGTGCGAGCTGCTTTTCGTACCGCACTGGACGTACGCCGAAATGCGCGCTGCCTTCGGCTTCACGCTCGACGAGTACGTGTTCTACGGCGGCTACCCAGGCGCCGCATCTCTCGTCGGCGACCCGGAGCGCTGGGCGCGCTACATCAAGGATTCGCTCATCGAGACCACCGTGGCCCGCGACGTGCTACTGCTCACGCGCGTCGACAAGCCCGCGCTTCTCCGTCAACTGTTCGAGCTTGGCTGCCGCACCTCCGGGCAGATCCTGTCGTACACCAAGATGCTTGGCCAGCTTCAGGATGCCGGCAACACGACGACACTCGCCCACTACCTTGACCTCCTCAGCGGAGCCGGCATGCTGACCGGGCTGCCAAAGTACACCGGCTCGGCCGTGCGCCAGCGCGGTTCGAGTCCGAGGCTTCAGGTCTTGAACAACGCGCTCATGACTGCGCAGAGCGGACTATCGTTCGAGGAGGCAAAGCGCGACACCGCCACCTGGGGCCGACTCACCGAATCTGCGTTCGGCGCACATCTGGCGAACGCGGCCGCGGCGGGCGAGTGCCAACTTTCCTACTGGCGCGAACGCAGCCGCGAAGTCGACTTTGTGGTCCAGGTTGGACGGCGGATCGCCGCCATCGAAGTCAAGAGTGGACGCCGGCGGGAGGCGATGCCCGGTCTCGCTGCATTCATCCAGGCCGAGCCCAGCGCGCGGCCCTTTGTCGTCGGAGCCGACGGCATCCCCCTCGAACAGGCTCTCACGCGACCCGTCAAGGAATGGATCTCAGTCTAGCTGCGCAGTGCGCCGTCCGACGGAAGAGCCAGCGACATCAAGACGCCAAAACGCTATAATGTCTTCGAGGTGATTCCCGATGCCCAAGCGAGCGACTGTCTATCTCGAGCCCGAGCTGCACACTGCGCTCAAAGTCAAAGCCGCCCACACCGAGCGGTCGATGTCCGAACTCGTGAACGACGCGGTCCGCGAATCCCTGCGCGAAGATCAAGAAGACCTACAGGCATTCGCCGGCCGCGCTGCCGAGCCCGTCATGACGTACGAAGCGCTGCTCGCCGATCTCAAGGCGCATGGCAAGATATAGCTTCCAGGTCAAGAAGAGCGTCGCCCGGGACCTTCGTGCAATCCCGAAGCGGGATGTCGCGCGGATCCTGAAGCGGATGGCCGCACTGGCGGACGAACCTCGGGGAACGGATTGCGAGAAGCTGAGCAGCCGTGAACTCTACCGAGTGCGACAGGGCAAGTACCGAATCCTGTATGAGATCCGAGACGCCGACCGCACCGTTGTCGTCGTCAAGGTGGCCCATCGCTCGAAGGCCTACGACAACACGTAGCCTGGAGGGCCAGTTTCAGAGGAGTGTTTGCAGTCGGCGGCAGTTGAGCTCAGGGAGGGCCGCGAGCGCGCAGCGGACGCTCGCGACAAGAGCGCAAATACAGGCAGGGTCACTGTAGCGTCGCACTCGGGGTTAAGAAGAGAGTGCTAATGCGCTCGATCTTCACGAAAGAGCGCACCACACCCTTGTTGTGCGAGGCGGCTCGACGGTTCTCGTTGTCAAGCCGCTAGGGAGAAGCCTTGGTGGGTGGCGGCTTCTCCTGACCAGGTTCCTATCGTAGGCGTCGGAGACAAGCATGACGTCGGAGGCAAGCTCCGACGCTACACTGGTTTGTCGTGCCGACGCTACAAAGGACCGTCGCGAACGTTCGAAACGACGTCCGCGAGTCGCTGCAGCGTCGCACTCGGGGTTAAGAAGAGAGTGCCACGCGCTACTTTATGAAGGCGCGCGCTCTCGGTTCTCACGAAAGAGCGCACCGCACCCTTGTGTGCGACGTTGACGTGTCGGGAATGATCGTCACGTCCACCGCGACGTCGGATGAGACGTCGGAGGCCGGCCTGCCCGACATCTGGGATAGGCAGGCCAAGCTTGCGGCATCGCTGAACCGCCGCAAGCCCTAGCCGGCGGCACGGACGGACGCCGCCGGCCAAGCTCACGACGCTACACCGTGGGGCGGGTACCCCGGCGAGCCGCGGGACGGAACGCAGGCTGTGATGACACGATGAACCGATACCGAGACTGGCTGGATCAGGCACGCGGGGACCTTACCCATGCTGCGAATAGCCTGTCGATGGGTGATCATGCATGGGCGTGCTTCGCGGCTCATCAGGCCGCCGCCGCGGCCGTGAAGGGGTTACACATGAACCGAGGCCAGGTTGCCTGGGGCCATTCGGTGGCTGTGCTCCTCCGCAAGCTGCCGGAGGATCTGCTGCCCGAACGAAAGCTGCTCGATGCAGCCAAGACTCTTGACCGCCACTACATTCCCGCCCGCTGTCCCGACGCGCATCCCGCCGGGCCGACCCAAGACAACTACACGGACGCCGAAGCCCGGGAAGCGATTGCGCGGGCGACCGAGATCCTGGAGTACTGTGAACGTCAGAGTCTGGACAATTGATCGTAAGGCCGTTCTCGACCGCCTTGGGAACTGGGCGCAGGCGTTGGCTGTCGATAGCAACGTTGCGGCTGTCATTCTCTTCGGTTCGCTTGCCCGCGGCGACTGTACGGCGCAGAGCGACGCCGACGTGGTCGTTCTCCTCTACGACGACACCCGTCCGTTCCACGAGCGCCTGGTTAGCCCTGCGCCCGACGACATCGAACTCGGTGTCGACATCTTCCCCTACACGCTTGCGGAGGCACAGCGCTCCGTCGCAGAAGGGTGGGGAGTGATGCGCCCGCTCTGGCCGAAGGGCGTGTCCTGTTCGCGCGGAGCTCCGTTCTCGACGAACTCCGCCGCGCAATCCCTGAATCGTAGACCGGCGCTGCACCACGGACGAACGTCGGAGGCCAACGCGACGTCGGAGGCAAGCTTGCGGCATCAGCGAACCGCCGCAAGCCCCAGCTCCCGGCACCAACGAGACGCTGGGAGCCAAGCTCACGACGCTACAGTGGTACAGTGGGAACGGCGGGAACGCCAGGGTTCGATTGCCGCATGGGTTGCAGCGCTGTATGTTGAGTGCATGAAGACCCTGCAGTACGTTCATTGGCAGCACGAGACCATGTGGCTCGGGTATCTCGTTGAGTTCCCCGACTACTGGACTCAGGGCGAGACTCGCGAGGATCTGGAAGAGAACCTCAAGGATCTCTATCAGGAACTGGCGAGTGGCCGCATCCCCGAAGTGCGGCAAGTCGCTGAACTGCGTATTGCATGAACCGCCAGGATCTGATCCGCGAGATCGAGAAGAACGGCTGCGTTCCTATCCGGCATGGAGCCCGTCACGATTGGTGCCGGAATCTGCGAACTGGCGTGAGCCAGCCTGTTCCGAGACATCGAGAGATCAGAGAGCCTCTTGCGCGCCACGTCCTCAAAGAACTGAAGTAGGGTGCTGCCACAAACGCGGTTCCGCAGTCCTGGGCCACTCGGCGATCTTCGTTGCCGAGTCGCTTGGGAGTTGCTCGCCATTACGACCTTCGTATGAGGTGGCAACACCGGACCTAGAGGAGATGCTCCCGAGAGCCCTGTCCCCACGGGCATCGGGCAACGCACCCTATAGAAGTCCGAGGAGGTCGTCCACCGTCAGCTCTGCGTCCCGCAGGATCGCATGCACGACCTTGGGGTGAAGGATCCTGCGCGCGTGTAGTGGAAGCGTTACGCGCCTTCCCGCCTCGTTTCGGAGGATCATGTGGCTTCCGCTCTGTCGCGCGACCGTGAAACCGGCGCGTTCAATGGCCCTTCGCATCTCGGCCGCGGTGATGCGTGGAGTCTTGCCAGGTGTCACACGGTCACTTCCAGCGACGTGAGGCTGACGGCTGCATCTTGCGGAACCTCTTCGCCGCACTCCAAGCGGTCTTCTACGTGAAGGCGAATAGCATCCCTGATGTTCTCCAGAGCCTCTTCGTATGTGTCCCCCTGGGCGTGACAACCTTGTAGCTCCGGGCAGTACGCGAAGCACCCGTCGTCGTCTCTCTCGACGATCACGGTAAAACGGTAGTTGGCCATGACGTCGTGCCTCCCTTCAGGCTCTGAGTCCATGCCATTATAGCGACGGGGCTGCTCGGCGATCTTCGTTGCCGAGTCGCTAGGGAGTTGCCTGCGTGTGACGTCGCAACTCCTGACACGAGAGTGATTCGTCGGGATCGGGCGCTTCGGCGACGGTCTCGCCAACATGGGACGCAATCGCCGGAACCCCGCCTACCGCGAGCAACGTCCGTTGCGCAGCGTCGCTCATCTAGAGCTCTCTACTAGCCCCCTCTTCCGCCAACACGAAGAGCTTCGCCCACTCCACGACATGCCGCGCGTGCGTGAGGGCCACTTCGTACTCCTCACGGGTCACGGGCTCGGCGGGACTTGGGTAGCGGGCTGTCGCATAGCGCGTGAGCCTCACGGCTTCCTTGACCGTGTCGGGGAAAGGTATGCTGGAGTCGCGTGCGAGCGCGAGGAGTCTTCCCAGGTCGTGCACGTACGGGTAGTCGACTGCCTTCTTCAGAAGAACGGACTTGATCGCCTTCTCGGCAGCTTGATGAGCCGCTGCACAAAGGTCTTCCAGATACACGCCATCCAGAAGGTGGGAAGCCTGGGTTAGGCTGCTCTCCGCCCTGTTCAGCCACTCGACGGGGTCGTCAGGAGCGCGACGGGCGTTCATAGATCACTCGACCTTCCCGCAGCGCAGGACGAATGATGAGCGCGTGGGCGTCTCCATACCTTCGTAGGTCTTCGGAATCCACCACGACGGCATCCACGGCGCGCCGTACGCCGAGGAGGCTGAGGTAGATGTCCTCAGTTAGACGTCCGCGATGCGCGACGCCTTCTTTGATGACTAGAAGGTCGATGTCGCTGTTCGGGGTAGCGTCTCCTCGAGCCGCTGAGCCGAAGAGAACAACCCTGTCAGGGTCGGCAATGCCGACAATCCTGTCTAGGATCTCGCGGAGGTCGCGCTCCAGTTCCTTCTGTACGGTCATGTTACGTCCCAACTTGCTTCGCCGAGATTCTAGCGCGGATCGAGGCTGTGTGAGAAGGGGCTGCACGGCGATCTTCGTTGCCGAGTCGCTTGGGAGGTGCTGGACTGCGTGTGACGTCGCAACTCCTGGGTGGAGTCGGGGAACGGCCTGTGCCACGTAGATCGCGGCGCAGGGAGGACGAGATCGATCTCCGCGGGGCTGTCCTGCTACACTGATCGTTCATGCGCCCGTGGCGGGGCGAATGCACGCATGGGAGGGCAGCAAGTGAAAGCGGTGCGGCGCGACGAGGAGTTCGAGATTCGGTTCACGGTCGAGGAGAGAGAGCCGATCCTCGGAGTGGCTCTTGTCGATGACGCCGTGGCGGAACTCTTGCGCCGGGCGACGGATGTCGAGCGGGGCGAGATCGCGGTCCCCTGTTCGGCGGACGTTTTGGACGATGTCCTCGGGGCGATCGCGGCGGCCGCGAATCACTGCGATGAGGCAAAGCTCCGCTCTCGTCTCGACCGGCTGGTTGATCGCCTGGAGAAGTTGGAGCGCACGCTGTTGGTGTTGGACGAGCGGCGGCGTGTCCGGGTCGCAGCGGCATAGGCACGCGTCATAGAAGGGGGCGTCGTGGCGGAGAGCGTCTACGTTTTCCAATTTGAGATCGAGTTGCGCGGCATCGAGCCGGCGATCTGGCGGCGAATTCAAGTGGCTGGAGACGCGTCGCTGTGGGACTTGCACGTCGCGATCCAGGACGCGATGGGGTGGCAGGATTGCCACCTTCACGTGTTCTCGTTCCTCGGAACGCGCGACAGGGTGGGTACTCCTCTCGACGATGACATCGGCTCATCCCGGATCCTTCCCGGATGGAAACGCAAAGTAGACAAGTACTTGTCTCACCACGCTCCTCTTGGCCTGTACGAGTACGACTTCGGGGACTCGTGGCTTCACGAGATCCGCTTCGAAGGCGCATTCCGCAGGGCGAAACGAAGCGCGTACCCGCGTTGCCTCGCGGGCGCGCGCCGGTGTCCGCCCGAGAACAGCGGCGGACCTCCAGGGTACGCGGAGTTCCTCAAGGCGATCTCGAACCCAAAGCATCCGGAGCACGATGTCTTCATGCAGTGGGCCGGCGGATCGTTCGATCCTGAGGAATTCAGCCCGAGAAAGGTTCGCTTCTCCGATCCCGAGGAACGATGGCGTCAGACGTTTGGGTCATGAACGGAACGGGAGTGAAGGGGCGTACTTGGCTACTCGGCGATCTTCGTTGCCGAGTCGTTTGGAAGTTGCTGGCCTGCATGTGACGCCGCAACTCCTGGCACGGATGGATCGTTGAGTTCGGGGCGGGCCGCGCTAGCGTTTCAGGTACGCGAGGACTTCCTGCTTGAACGCGACGAAATCCTTGCGGCGCTCTGTGAGCGCTTGGTAGACGAGCCGGTCGTCGATGCGCGTGTACTCGTGGACGAGCACGTTCCGGAATCCCTTCATCTCGCGAATCCTCGCGCCCATCTCCTGGGAAAGCACATGTCCTTCGGTCAACTTGTGGATCAGGTCCTCTTCCTCGGCGGGCAGTCCGAGGCGCTGGCCGGTAACGAGGACGGAGCAGATGTCAATTACGACCTCGACTGAGAGTTGGAGCAGTCTCTCGCACGCTCGTTTCTTCTCGACTCCTTGGTACTCGGCGAAGGTCCGAGGCGCGATGTCGGCCAGCTCGCGAAGGTAGCCGTCCAACTGGGCGACTTTGATCAGAACGCGCTGCCGATCGAGTTCAGCCATTGGCAACCGCCTCGAGGTATCCCTCGTGGATGTGTCGGAAGTCCTCGAAATGCTGGGCAGTCTGGAATGCCGTGGCGTACAGCTTGTCTTCGTCACGGCAGAAGAGGACTTTCCCTTCCCTCAGCACCCTGACGCGAAGGTGAAGCGGGATCTGCTGGAAGATCTGGATGTCAAGGTCGTAGGACGCGAGGTACGCGATTCTCTTTTGGGACTGCCCGAGGGTGTCGAGCCGCTTGTCCTCCAATACGAGACACACGTCGATGTCCGACCCGGCGCGAGCCTCTCCTCTCGCCTCGCTGCCGAACAGGATGACGGCCAGCACGTCACGATCGTCCTTCGTAGTCTCAACGAGACGAGCGAGAACTGCGGCGTCTCTGGCCTGCATCTCTCAACCCTCCTTCGACCACCTGTGCGTCAAATGACTACCAGGACGCGATTGTAGCACGGCGCGGGGCGGTTCGTTGAGTTCGGGGCGATGGCTCTGCGCCGCGCAGTCTATGCTCCAGACCGCCGATCGCACTTGTAGACCCAGACGATCTCGCTCGTGAGCGTCGCGCCGAACCGGCCGCGGCTCGATACTTCGGCCCATTCGCCCGGTGTATAGACGAGGAGGTCGACGGGAACGGGAAGCGACGTGGTGTCCCATCCGAGGCCGCGCTCTTCAACTCGAACGGGTGCCCGATCGACGATCGCGACGATGTCGAGGTCGCTGCCTACGCTCCAATCGCCGCGCGCGCACGACCCGAAGTACCCGATGCGGACAACCTCCGGGTGCAGGCGGACGGCTCGCTCGGACCAACATTCGAGAGCGGCGATGACGTCACTACGGCGAGGCCATACGAGCACGGACGAGGTCAAGGATCTCACCGGCATACCGAATCGCCTCCTCGCTCTGCAATGGCCCATAGTGTTCAAACGGAGCGCCTGTGACATGGCCATTCGGATAGCGTGAAGCAACGTAGAAGGCATCGAGAGCATGCCCCTTGTCGATCAGCTCGCTCGGGAGATCGGCGTCGCTCGGCAACTCCCGCAAGAGCATTGCGACGACATGCCCCCAGGCCTCCTGTCCGAGGTGGAGGTGGAGCGACTTGATTGCCTTCTCTGCAGCTTGATGGCTGGCGAAGCAAGCCCACTCGTGGCGGCCTGCTGCCTTCGAGTCGCGCGCCTGATCGAGGTCACGAACAGCCTGCGCAAGCCAGTCTTTCGCCCGATCGCTCATCACAGATCACCTCGGAATTGTACTCCTCGCGACGCGGTCTGTGCGAATTGGACGTCCAATCGGCGCCGAGGCGGACGGCTTGTGGGAGGCAGCTAGTGGAATGTGGGGCCGCGGTCCGGGGTCCATGGCCCGAGAGGTGAGAGGCGCTCGAAGTCCGCGAACCGCTGTAGCGTCGCACTCGGGCTTAAGAAGAGAGTGCCACGCGCTACTTTATGAAGGCGCACACGCTCGGTTCTGCCGAGAGAGCGCACCACCATCTGTGTGCGACGTTCGTGAGTTGTTGTAGCGTCGCCATTGTAGCGTCGCACTCGGGTTTAAGAAGAGAGTGCTAATGCGCTCGGTTCTCACGAAAGAGCGCACCGCACCATTGTGTGCGACGTCGATGTCGATGCGTCGGGAACGTTGTCGGTTGCGACGTCGGAGACAAGCTCCGACTCATCTTCTACAGTTTGAAAACGGAAGCTGCGCCCTGTTGGGCATTAGCGCGCGTAGCGCGACGTCCTGGCATCAGGAGTGTCCTGTTCCCTGACCGGGGGAGGGATGGCCACCCCGACGGCCTGAAGCACCTTCCCGGCTACGCCGGGCAGCGGTGTCCGGAGGAGGTAGCGGCGCCGGTGGTGACGCACCTCGACCTCGTCCATTGCGGTGAGGTCGCGCACGATGTCCTGCCACTCGAACTTCCACCCGCGCTTTGCCA